>Ga0208900_1000330_pt1 | contig 30567 bp, 27 predicted proteins | sample AntAceMetag02UKK_FD_184763 | JGI IMG/M metagenome (GOLD analysis project Ga0208900, IMG submission 184763) | Saline lake microbial communities from Ace Lake, Antarctica - Antarctic Ace Lake Metagenome 02UKK (SPAdes) (version 2) | ecosystem: Environmental > Aquatic > Non-marine Saline and... | reverse complement strand
GCCGTTTAGATAATACACATAATTCCATACATGAAGGCAGGGGTAGTTTGGCGCAAAAATCCATTTCATTCTCCATTCAGGGTTATTGGCAAAGTAGTCGTCAACTTGCGCCATGGTGCTCATGGTGAAAATGAGAAATAGGAAAGTAATTAGTTTTTTCATGATTTTGTGTTTTAAAGTTTTAGATGCAAAAATACATATTTAAAAAATCCGAATATTGTACACAGCAAAAAAAAAACTGATAAAACAAAGTTATTGAGGGAATATATTTTTCATGCTACGAAAGAAAATCCCCTTATCAGTCATCCGATGAATTACGCCCGGAAGTTTCATTTTTCCCTTATGCAGGGTGTTAATTGCTTAAGCGGTATTCATCGGATGACTTGCCAAAGTCAGGGTGCGGCGTTTTTATCGGGCTTCCCGGATAGCTTTCGCATGAGAACTTTAAGGTCGTTAACGACCTTAAAGTTCTCACCTAAAAAAACCTAATGCCTGCGGACGATAGAAAGTCCAGTACTTCCCAGCGTATAGCTTTCCATCGTCCGCTTTTTTGCGGACATGGAAACGTTAAAACCAAATCCAAAGCCCCCAAAAATAATTTTACCTTCGGGCAACTATTCTCATCTTTGCCGCCTCTAACCAACAGTGAGCAAATTAAACATGACATATCATTCCGACAAGGACATCATCGAAGGCTGTTTGAAAAGCGACAGAGTGGCTCAAAAAGCACTTTACGATCTTTTCAAGACCAGGATGTACACTTTATCCTATCGGATTACCGGCAACTTTGAGGATGCCAATGATGTGATTCAGGAAGGTTTTGTGCAAGTATTCAGAAAGTTGCACACCTTTAAAGGTGAATCAAAACTCGGAAGCTGGATTCACACCATCATGGCTCGCACCGCCATCGACAGAATAAAACATCGAATATTTTTTGAAGATGTTGAGAAAATTGACTCTTCAAAACTAATCGATTGGGGAGCCTCCATCGAAACCGACCATCTCGAAAAAGCCATTGCTGATCTGCCGGATGGTTACCGTTCCATTTTTACACTTTACGAAATTGAAGGCTTTAAGCACCGCGAAATTGCTGAACTCATTGGGATTTCTGAAAACACTTCCAAATCGCAGCTTTTTAAGGCCAAGAAAATTCTACGTGAAAAACTAAGCGAATATAGCTGCTGATGGAAAAGAACCGACACATACTAAAAGATGCCTCGCAGCGCCTGCAAACTTATAGCCCCAGCGAAAGTGTTTGGGAGAGCATTAAAGCAAAAATTAAAGAGCCCATTCTGAAAACGGAATTGCCCAAGCTAAAAAGTATTGATCCACCAGAACAGGTTTGGGATTCGATTTTAGATGAACTTGCCTTACAAGAAAAAATCAATCAACTCAAAGAATACACTCCAGGTGATGAAATTTGGAATCAGATAGATGATCGTTTGAACGAAACCAAAAAAAGACATTCCAGGTTGCGATTTTTCAGACTTACAAGTTGGGCAGCGGCAGCAGCCATTTTAGTTTTGATGGGATATTTTTTGATTTTTCAAAACACATCCTCCGGTAATATCAATTATTCTACGGAAATAATTGAAGCCGGAAATGTTACTTCCTGGCAAGATGAGGATACTGAAATTTTGGAGGTTTTGAGGGAAATTTGCACATCAAATCCTTTGGCCTGCGAGTCGCCCGAATTTAGAGAAAAGGAAAAAGAACTTTACTATCTAAACGAGCAAAAGGCTGAAATACTCAAAAACATAAATGCTTATGAAAAAGGTAAAGACCTTGAAGTAATGCTCACAAGAATCGAATTGGAAAAAAATGATCTTGTAAAACAAATGATTTCGGAAATATTATAAATATGAAAAAGGCCAGGTTTAAAATATATGCTGTATCTCTGCTTTTTACCATCTTTTCGATTGGCCCGGCCTGTGCCCAAACAACGCTACAAGTAATTAGCAAAACCATCGCCGATGAAGTTGTATGGAAAGAGGGTGTTAAACTGGAGATTAATGGCGACAATGCGGAAATCCATTGCGAGGCTTACGAGGGAAATACCATTCAATACGAAATTCAATTCATCGCGAAACATCCCGAAAAGGAAAAAGCGGAGAATGATTTGGGTAAGATGAAATGGATAAGTGGCAGGCAGGGCAAGACTTTGTTTATGCGAAATTATATCGAACTTTCGCAAGATGAAACCAGACCCGAATCAAACCTGAAAGCAATCTATCACATCAAAATTCCTGAACAATGCCCATTGACTATCAATAATTATTTTGGAGAAATCATAGTAAAAAACATTCAGAATTACCTCATTATAAAAAGCGAATTTGCTGCAGTTACATTGAACAACATCAAAGGGGATATAGATCTTGAATCGAAATTTGGAGATATCACGGCTACATCTCTTGAGGGAAATATTCAGATTATTTCGAATCGATCAAATATTAACCTAAGCGAAATTTCGGGATTGATCAACATTGAAGCAATAGTAGCAGAAATTTCGCTTGATAAGATCCACAACTTAAACCGGCTCAACATCACCGCTGAAAAATCGGAAACCCGTTTATCATGCGGAAACAATTACCGTTTTGTGCTTGGATTGAAAAAGGTTGATTTTGACAAACCGGATTGGATGAAAATAGATTCTCCCCAAAAGAATGATATTGCTCAAAAATCAAACTTCATTGCACATCCCGAATATCCCATCATCGATATGAAATTAACCATTGGCACACTCGAAATAAAGTAGATTATGCAAAATAAAAAAACTAATATGCTCAAAGTATATAGTCCGGTAATCTGGCTTGTTGGCACATTTATACTCATCTCCAGTTATTCCTATTCGCAAAACGACAGCCTGAGCTACACCAAAGAATATACGCGGGATAGTGCCATAGCTTATCTTACGCCCATGGAATATGCCTTTATGTTTCATGAAGAAACCAAGTGGCTAATCAAGACCAACATGATGATTGCTGCTGATTACAGCGCCTCAGTAAATCTAAAGTTAAGTCTCGAAAAAAAGATTTCAAAAACATTATCTCTTAATGCGGTTTTATTCAACTATACCAGCTTTAATTTGGGGCTCAGTACATTTGGTTACGATAATTATGGTCTGGAATTTTCGCTGGAATCGAGATGGTATTACAAAAAGCGCAAAAGCATACGTAATAACAAACCCGTTGCAAACTTATCAGGTGCTTACCTTGCGTTGGGCGCCGGTTATCGCATAGCATATACTTCTACGTCAAGAGAAACAAATTACTCCAATCTAAAATTCATTCCACTCTATGCAAAATGGGGAGTACAGCGTAGATTTCTTAAAAGAGGATATGTTGATGTAGGTCTTATGGTCGGATGGAACAATTCGCTTACAGCGGCCAAATGGTCCACCTTATTTTTTAGCACTTACGTGGATGCCGGACTGGCTTTTACCCGCGATAAGCAAGAGCTCGATTTTGATAAATTGTGCCCTATTTTGAGATGCCATGCTGCGGATCGCTTTGTATTGAAAACCAATTTGGTAAACATTATTAATCTGGCTTACGTACGAAAATCTATCGTTGGATCGGTTGTTCCAAATATTGCTGCAGAGTTTAAGTTGGGCACCTCGCCTTTTTCTATTAATACGACATTGAAAAGTAAATTCCAATATTCAAAGGATTCTGAACATGATTTTAGCTCACTTAGTGCATCTCCTCAATTTACCATCGAAGGTCGCTATTATTACAATCTGAACAGGCGTATCCTTAAAGGAAAAACCGGAAACGGGCTCTCGGCAAATTATATATCCGTGGGCGCAAATTACCGAGGGACATTTTATGAGTATTTATCTGGTGGAAATACAATCAACCAAAGAAGTTCTTTTGTAGGTCTCGTTGTGGGCACTGGTATTCAACGGTTAATTTCTGACCATCTTTACCTGGATTTGAATTTGGGTTTTACCTACGGCATTCAGTATAGCTATGATGGCTATACACGAATGACGAGAAATAATACCCGATCATTTCTTGATATTGGTTTTGGTATTGGATATCGGTTTTAGCATTTATACAAATCATCTGGCTAATTGTGTAGGCAGTTGCGCGATATTTCGGATTTTGTTTTTTGTTGTCGCAACATTCATGGAGTGGATAGAATCCCTTTTACTTTGAACGCTGTCAGGGTTTTAAACCCTGACAGCGTTTTTGATTTCCTAGCTTAGGGTGCGGCATTTATATCAGGCTTTTCGGGTGGCTTTCGGTGTGAGAACTTTAAAGTCGTTAATGATTTTAATGTTGTTTGCTGAAAAAGGTTAAGTTGAACCATCCGATGAAATCCCAGGAGTCTATCCGTGTTTTTAAAACTACGGCTTGTGGTTTAAACGATGTTATTATTTTGCCAATTCCTGGCGCAGTGCATCGATCTTTTCATCGGAGAGCTGTGTTATTGTTTTAATGATTTCGTTGGACAATCCTGCCATGATCCCGTTTTTTGCGTTGGCAATCTTTTCTTCGGATTTTCCTTCAGTTCTTCCTTCAGCTATTCCTTCAGTTTTTCCTTTGTTAAAATAGCCCGACTGCAAAGTTCTTTCAATTCTTACACTGTCCCAGTATTTGTCATATCTATCCATTTCAACCTCGCTGAAAGCGGATGTACGAAGGTTTTCTATTGCTTCTTTTATTTCGCTGTTGGCCAGCAAATCTTCCGGGATATCTGTGCTCTTTTCATCAATTTCGGTGAGGAAGCGCAGCCAGAGCACCTGAAGCTTTTTCTCGCTGAATATTTCGGGTTTAAACTTGGGGAGTTCAACAAATACAAACTCCAGACCTTCAAGTTGCTTTTCGGTATCGGCAAGGTTAACAATTTGGTAATGGTGATAAAACTCTGGTTTTTCGGCCTCAAATACCTCGTTTACAAGGTTGAGCGCGTACACGGGTTGCAGGGCATTGTAGGTATAAGCATTATCGAGATGCTTTACGTAAGCTTTGGAGGCGTTGAACGATAGAGTCTGCATGAAGCCGGTAGTCCAGCAAAATTGCATTTCAACAATAAATTGCCTCCCGGTGTTGTCGCGGCAACGCACATCCACTATCGAATATTTCATCAGCGGGGTTTCGGGAACCATATCGGCGGGGAGGTATTCAAGGCTTTCGATGTACGAACCCTGCGGCAGCGGCAGCATGGCATTGAGGAAACTTTTGAGCAAGTGTGGGTGCTGCCCAAAAATCTTCTTGAACATCAGATCGTTTTTTGGATCAAGGTATTTCATTTGCAATTAGTTTTACTGCAAAAGTAAGTTAATTTGAGGATTTAGTGCCTTAAACAAATCCTTGATATTTTGGGGTTTATCAGTTAGCAACTAAGATGCTGTATTTTGGATACTTTTTCATATTGCTTTTCATATCTTTGCCGAAACATTATTTACCAAATGAATCGCTGTGCATTTTCTTTGATTATCTTTCTTTGTTTTTTCTCCAATCCCGTTTCGGGCAGCGAGTACCACAAATTTCACTCGCTCACCAACGACCAGGGCTTGTCGGCAAGTATGGTAACAGCTATTGTTAAGGATAATGCCGGATTTATGTGGTTTGGTACGCGCGATGGCATTAATCGTTTCGATGGGCAGGGTATTAAAATTTTCCGCAACGATAGGGCGAATCCATTTTCACTCCCGAGCAACAATATCAATTGTCTTTTTAAAGATATTGATGGGATGATTTTGATTGGAACCCAGGATTCGGGACTGGTCAGGCTCGATCCGCGAACCGAACGCTTTGAAGTTATCTATCCCTTAAATCGTGAGCGTAAGTCTGTTTCAAACTATAACGCAACCTGTATTGTTTCTGATGCCGATCATAACCTTTGGGCTGGGTCGTTGGATGGTGGTTTAATGTATTATGAATCTACTACGGATAAGTGGACTTACGAGCAAATTTATGCTTCACCAGATGAAAAACAAAAGGTGCGAATAAGAGATTTGCAATGCCTGGGCGGTTTTCTTTGGATTGCCACCCAAAATCATGGCTTACTAAAATACCTCCCCGGGGTGGGCGTGGTTGAGCTAAATCATGATGTGGCTAACGAGCCCGATTTTAATTACCCCAAATCCCTGATTGTATTAGAAAAGGCAGATAGTACCCACCTGTGGCTCGGAACGGCAGTGGACTACCTGTTTAAATACAATATTATTACAGGCTATTTGCAACATATCGTGCATCCCGCCCGTGAATATGGACACTCTTTTTACGCTATCACCAATTTGCTGATGCAGGGCAACGATTCGCTGTGGATAGCTACTATGGGGGGTGGCCTGCATTTGCTGAATATTAAAACCAACACTTCCACACTGTTTTCTTGTCAGGAATTTGACGGGAGCATCAATTACAATTCGCTAGTATCTGTTTATTTGGACAATCAACAAGTGCTTTGGGTAGGTACCAACGGTAAGGGTGTTAATTATTGGTTTCCGGGAACATCAAAGTTTAACATCTTTTCTTCGGCGAAATCTGCTCAGTATAATCTCGATTTTCAAAGTGTGCGTGCAATTTTTGAAAACAACAACGAAGTGTTTATTGGGGGTTACAATGGAATCGATCGCATAAATTTATCTACAGGCCATTGCGAATACCTGATTCATGGAGTGCCTGTGTATGCCTTTTGCTACGATGATTTACATCAGCAGCTACTTATTGGTTGCGAAGGAAGTGCATTTTGTGTTTACGACCTGAATACCGGCAAAATCACCGAAAATAATTTGTGGTATGAAACTGTGAAGGGTGAAAAACAAATTATGAAGTTTATTTATGAGATTACCCATTATAAAGACGATTTGTACCTTATTGGTACAAATGCAGGCTTATGTATTTTGAACAGCAGCACGCTTCAAATAGAAGATTTTTATTTTATTCACCCGGATTCTCCCGGAAGTTTTGGTTGGGGAGAAGTTAAGGCTATCCTAATCGATCATCAAAATCGTATATGGGTAGGTACTTCAGGTTTGGGTTTTGCCCTTTTTAATCCTGAAACCGGGAAATTCCATTCTTATTTGGCTGGGGTCGATAACAAGGGTTTGTTGTCTAATCAAGTTTTGTCGTTTCACGATGGGGGTGATGATGTGCTATGGATTGGCACCGATCGGGGTTTGAACAGGTTCAATATTGCTGATAAAAGTTTTGATTCGTTCACCACAGCCAATGGTTTGCCCAACGATTATGTATATGGCATTCTTGAGGATGAATCAGGGCTTTTATGGTTGAGCACTAATTTGGGACTATGCTCATTAAATCCGGAGTCGGGCAATATCAAGGTTTTTTCCACCCATGATGGCTTGCTGAATAACGAATTTAATACAGGGGCTTTTTATCAGGCCGAAAGCGGGATGATGTATTTTGGCGGTGTCGAAGGAGTGGTTTCATTTTTGCCTTCTATGGTGTCGATGGCTTTGCCCCAACTTGTTCCAACCATAAGCAAAGTATTTGCTTACAATACCGAATTAAAACTTGATACCATTATTCCTTATAAAAAAAGACTGGTAATCGAACCGGAAAATGCTTTCCTTACATTCAAAATTTCGGGACTTAACTATTTATATCCCGAGGATAATTATTATCAATATCAAATAGCCGAATTAACCGACGGCTGGATTGATAACGGAAGAAATAACTCCATATCTTTAGTAGATGTTAAGCATGGCAATTACAACTTCCGGATTAAGGTTTCGACTGATAATTTAAATTGGATTGAGATGAAACCTCCGCTAAAGCTGATTATCCAGCCTCATTTTTACGAAACCAATTTTTTTAGGTTATCCATGCTAATTCTATTTTTGGCTGCGGTTTTCGTGATATTTCAAATCAGGGTACATTTCCTTAAGCGGCAGGAAAAAAGATTGCAAGCGATGGTGGATACAAAAACCGCTGCCCTGTCGCGTGCCAATGATAAACTTACCGATGAAAATATAATCAGGCGTGAAACGGAAGATAAATTGCAGGTTGCGAATACTACCAAGGATAAGTTTTTTTCGATTATTGCCCACGACCTTCGAAGTCCTTTTAATGCATTGCTGGGCTTTTCCGATTTGTTGTTAACAGAATGGGATGGTTTTGATGATTTGCAAAAAAAGGATATGATTTTAAATATCGCGCGAAGCTCAAAAAACACCTACAACCTGCTGAATAATTTGCTCGATTGGGCCCGAATTCAAAAAGGTACGATGAAACCAAACATCCAAAAAATAGATATTCAGGAGTTGTGCCCACACATTCTTGACGAAGTAAAGGCGAGTGCAGAAATTAAAAGTATTACTATAGAAATGATCCCCAATGGAAACCCTACTGTGTTGGCTGATGAATTTATGCTGCAAACAATTTTTAGAAACCTGATTTCAAATGCTATAAAATTTACCCGACAGGGAGGCAAGATTAGGTTTTTGGTATCTAAAAATGAAAAATATAATATTTGCTCCATTCAGGATACGGGCATCGGGATGGATGAAAATACACTGAAAAAACTTTTCAGCATCGAAAACGCCGGAAGTACTAAGGGGACAAATGGTGAAAATGGTACAGGGCTTGGCCTGATTATTAGCCATGAATTTATTAATTTGATGCAAGGGAAAATTTGGGCGGAAAGTACCGTGGGCGAAGGAAGTACTTTTTATGTTCAATTACCCAAAGCTAAATAAAGCCTGCCTTTTTAGTAATGTTTCCCGCATATTTCGCAGATTTAATCTGCGCTAACCTGCGAAATCTGCGGGAAATTGTTTTCTCTCCTTGAAAATGGACTACTTTATGAACACGCACTAATTAGCCGCTGCATATAGCGCTATTCTCATTAATTTTTGTTAAAAACTATTCCACCTTTTGTTGTATTAGTCAAACTTGCTACTTTTACCCAAGACTCAGAATTGAATATGAATTAGCGAATAAACATTTAAAACTTCCGCACCTTGTATAGAATCGAAAGCAAAATCGACCCGAACTCCCCCGAGTTTATTGAAAACAAAAAAAATTATCAGGAAATACTCCTTACCTACCGCGAGCGCATCAGGGAAGTGCGCAAAGGAGGCTCACCATCATCGGTTGAACGCCACAAAAAAAGAGGTAAACTGCTGGCACGTGAGAGGATAGATTTGTTGATAGACCAAAACACACCCTTTTTTGAACTCTCGTCACTCGCCGCGTGGGGAACCCACGATGGCCAGTTTCCATCGGCAGGCATTGTTACAGGTATTGGAATTATTCATGGCCGCGAAACCATGATTGTTGCCAATGATGCCACGGTAAAAGGCGGAACCTATGTGGCCGAAACCATCAAAAAACATGTTCGCGCCCAGGAAATTGCCATCGAAAACCATCTGCCTTGCGTGTATATGGTCGATTCGGGAGGCATCTTCCTGCCCGAGCAATCCAGAGTTTTTGCCGATCGTTACGATTTTGGCAGGTTTTTTTATAACCAGTCAAAACTCTCGGCGCTTGGCGTGCCGCAAATTGCCATTGTCATGGGATCGTGTACTGCCGGCGGAGCCTATGTTCCGGCAATGAGCGATGAAACAATCATTGTAAAAAAACAAGGAACAATATTTATTGGTGGCCCGCCTTTGGTAAAAGCAGCTACCGGTGAAGTGGTTACCGCCGAAGAACTCGGAGGCGCTGATGTGCATACATCCATTTCGGGTGTGGCCGACCATTTGGCTGAAAACGACAGACATGCCGTGCAGATTTGCCGTAACATTTTTCAGACTTTTGAAAAAAAGGAAAAACAACTTTTAAATCTTTCGCCTATTGAGGAGCCCTATTATGATCCAGAAGAACTATATGGTATAGCACCCATCGATTTGCGTAAAGCTGTCGATTCAAAAGAAATTATTGCACGCATCGTGGACGGCAGCCGCTTTCACGAATTTAAGGCCAGGTATGCACCTACACTCGTTACAGGTTTTGCAAACATCATGGGTTTTCCGGTTGGGATTATTGCCAACAACGGGGTGCTGTTTTCTGAATCATCACTCAAAGGGGCGCACTTTATCGAGCTGTGTGCCTTTAGGAAAGTACCAATTATTTATCTGCAAAACATTACCGGATTTATTGTAGGCAAAGAATACGAGCGCGGTGGCATAGCCCGCGATGGAGCAAAATTTGTTCATGCCACAGCCAACGCCAATGTTCCTAAATTCTCGGTGGTTTTTGGCGGTTCCTTTGGTGCCGGCAATTATGCTATGGCAGGACGGGCTTATGATCCCCGACTTTTGTTGATGTGGCCCAATTCAAAGATTTCGGTGATGGGTGGCGAGCAAGCAGCAGGAGTTTTAATACAGGTTAAAGAAGATCAGTTGAAGGCACGTGGCCAGGAACTGGATCCAAAAGTACGTGAAGCCATGCGCGAAGAAATCCAGAAAAAGTATGAGGAAGAAGGCTCGGCCTATTACTCAACTGCCCGTATATGGGATGATGGCATCATCGATCCTGTGGATACACGAAAAATTCTGGCTATGGGCATTGCAGCCTCACTCAACAAGAAATTTGAAGAAAGCAAGTTTGGCGTGTTTAGGATGTAGGGAGTTTTGTAGTTATTGGGATGTTTTAGAGCAGAAATGAAGGATGCTTTGTCATTTCGAGTTCCAAGCCCCCGAAAAAGTGGCCTCAAAGTGTGATGACAAAGGATTAGACCAGCCTTGCCGGCAGGCAGGTTTCTCCAGGCAACACATCCCCGAAGGGTCGGGGCAGGCTGCTTCGCTTTGTGTTTTGATCGTGCCATAGGCATCCCTAAGGGTAAATGACCCCGCCCACGAGCTGATTAGGGTAGGTGAATCGGGCGCGAAGCGCCCGATTCACCTACCCCTTTTCCCACTCCGATGGGGTCATTTCGACCAACGGGAGAAATCTCCTGAAATACAGGCTTTTGCGAAAACATGTCATTAGTAGACCCAAGCCCCTGAAAAAGTGGCCTAAAAGTGTGATGACATTGGGGAAGATATTTCTTCTGCCGCAAGTGCAGCATCGAAATGACAGTGGCAGTGTAAGTGGAGTGGGAGGGAGAAGGGGGCGCGAAGCGTGCCCTTCTCCCTCCCATAAAATCAACAAAGCCTTGTCATTCCGAACGAAGTGAGGAATCTCTTGAAATATAGGTTTTTGCAAAAACATGTCATTGATACCAACGGGAGAAATCTACTCCTTTGTCACCTCGAAAGAGCGAAGCGCTTGAGACCTGCCTCGCCTTTAGGTTAGGCCATCTGCAGGCGGCATGGCGGGGGTCTGTTTAACAGTAGGCTTTTCAACGTTTTACTACAAGTTGTCATTGGTTTGCCGCATATTCGGCCAGGGATATGTTTAATTACCCGGGTAGTAGTGGTTTACAATTCAAATAAAATGCCTTCCAAAATCTCACTATGTGGTCGCTGAAAATTTTATACCAAATTGAAATATTACCCTGAAAGCAATCAGCATAATAATGGCAGCAAATAATGCAAACTTATCCAGTTTGATTTTTATAGGGAACTCATCAAAGTAAAAGGTTGGGTAGTTCGAATACTTTAAGAAAACGGGGATTCCGAAAATAAGTCCGAGTAGTAGTATAAAAAGTTCGTAATATCTTATTTCAGGAAGTTTTATGAGAATCATTATTGCTGTACCAACCAATAGCGGGAGCAGTATATGGGCATAAGTAAAAAAGGCCCTGTTATGCTCATTTAATTCGTTGAAGTATGAATTTGCCGAAAACAGAAACCATTTTGTTGTGAGTGTCGAGACAATAAGAACCACCGTTAATGCAGATAGGGAAATGATAAGTTTTCCGGTGTCGAGCAGGTAAAAGTACATTACCACGTAACCAATACCCTGATCTAAAATTGTTCCCGCCAATAATGCACCGAACGACCAGATTATGGAGAAAGCAAAACTCCACAGGAAGAATATTTTGAAGTGGCCAATATTGTCGTACATGTTGATATAAATAATCAGGGATATTATTCCCACAAGAAGAATGATTATGGGTGTGATGCTATAAAGGAATTTTACGGCATCGGGAGTCCAGGCCCCCGAGTCGATAGCATATACAAGTTTATAGTAATAAATAATGCTGGTGTAATCAAACTGAAGTCCGGCGATAGCTGTGGCAAACTGCCCGAACAAATACATGAAAATAAAAGAAAGAATAAAGTATGAGAGTGAGTTTGAAAAAATAATCAAGAAATTACGCACATTTCTTTTGTTCCTGTCGTTGGTCTGATCCATTTGTTTCCCTTAGTTTTTTGCAAAATTAAAAAACCCATACTTTTAGCATGGGTTTTTATGATAAAAATTATGTTGCTTAAAATTACATTATTTTTTGAGCATCAATCAGCTCACTGGGATATTCACCTGCATCAAGTTTCTTTTTAACGTCTGAGAATGCTTTGATTGTATAATCTACGTCTTCGAGGGAGTGGTTTGCCGTAGGGATTATCCGTAATAGGATTATACCTTTTGGAACCACAGGGTAGGTAACAATAGAGCAGAATATTTTATAATTCTCTCTCAAATCATAGGTTATTTGAGTGGCTTCGGCAACCCCACCCTGAAGAATTACTGGTGTAACTGGCGATTCGGTTTTCCCGATGTTGAAACCATTTTTTCTTAAACCATCCTGCAATGCATTCACAATTTCCCAAAGTTTGTTTTTTAATTCTGGGCGAGTCTGAATCAATTCGAGTCTTTTCAATGAACCGATTACCATTGGCATGGGTAGGGACTTGGCATAGATTTGAGAACGAAGGTTATATCTTAAAAATTCGATGACCTCGGCATTACTGGCTACAAAAGCACCAATACCGGCCATAGATTTTGCGAACGTTCCAAAATATACATCCACTTCATCCATTACCCCAAGGTGTTCGCTGGTGCCTGCCCCGGTTTTTCCCATGGTTCCAAACCCGTGTGCATCATCAACCAAAAGACGGAAGTCGAATTTTTGTTTCAGGGCAACGATATCTTTTAAATTTCCAAGATCGCCCGACATGCCATACACCCCTTCGGTAATTACCAATATTCCACCACCGTTTTGATTTGCAAGTTTGGTGGCTCTTTCGAGTTCCTTTTCGAGGTTTTGCATGTCGTTGTGCGGGTAAACAAAGCGTTTTCCAAAATGTAGTCTGCAACCATCAATAATACAAGCATGTGCCTCAGAATCGTAAACAATTACATCACGACGACTAACAAGGCTTTCAATAATCGATACCATGCCCTGGTAACCATAATTAAGCAGGTAGGCTGATTCTTTTTTCTCAAAGGCCGCAAGTTTTTGTTCCAATTCTTCGTGGTAACTGGTATGTCCCGACATCATCCTGGCACCCATCGGGTATGCAAGTCCCCATTCTTTAGCAGCATCAGCGTCAGCTTTCCTAACTTCAGGGTGGTTTCCTAAGCCCAAATAATTATTAAGCGACCATACCAGCATTTCCTTTCCCATAAATGTCATTCGCGGCCCAAGTTCACCCTCAAGTTTTGGAAATATAAAGTATCCAAATGCTTCTTTATTGTACTTGCCCAGAGGCCCCAAATTCTTAAATTTTTCGAAAAGATCCATAATGTTTTTTATTAATGTTAAATGTCATTTAATATTTTTTGCAAAATTATAACAATTCCTTTGATAATCAACAAACGCACAATATTATTGACTGCATGAAAAACAAATCGTTAGAAATTGTGTAGTTGAAAATTTTTGCAAGATAATGACGTTATCTAATCCGTTAAATAATATTACTTTTGCGCCCATGTTTAGAAAACCCGCTATTATACTATTGATTTTCATAGCAATAGTTTTTTCGTCTTGCAGTAAACATCAAAAACTGCTTAAGAGTACTGACAATGACATGAAGTACGAAAAAGCCGTAGAATACTACGAAAAGGGAGACTATTACAGGGCGCTTCAGGTATTTGAGCAATTAATTTCTGTTTACAGGGGAACCGACAAGGCCGAACAGCTTTATTATTATTATGCTTATGCATATTACTACGAACGTGAGTATGTTATGGCAAGCTACTATTTTAAAAGGTTTTCGGTAAATTTCCCCAGCAGTGAATTTGCCGAAGAAGCCAGCTTTATGATTGCCTATACAAAGTATTTGGACAGCCCAAGGTATTCACTCGATCAAACAGTTACCAGGGAAGCTATTGATGAGTTTCAATTGTTTATCAACAGGTTTCCTTACGGAGAAAAGGCCGCTGAAGCTACTGAATTGATAATTGAACTTAGAGACAAGCTCGAAAAGAAATCCTATAGTATTGCCAATCTTTATTTTAAAATGGAAGATTATCGTGCAGCCATCATTTCTTATCAAAGCTTGCTGAAAGATTTCCCCGATACTGAGTTTAAAGAGGATGTATTGTACAATATTATTACCGGATATTATAGTTATGCAATTAAGAGCATTGAAGACAAAAAGAAAGAAAGATTTGAAAATGCGGTAAAAGCCTATTTTGATTTTATCGCACTTTACCCGGAGAGTGAATATGTAACAGATGTGGAACGATTGCACGATAAAGTGGAAGAAAAATTACGCGAATCAGGATTTGAAGAACTTTAAACAACTCATCATATATGGATTACAAGAAAATTAAAACAGATACAACTGCTGTAACACGCAGAATGAACGATTTTAACAGGGGTACAGAAAATGTGTACGAAACAACAGCAATGTTGTCGAAAAGAGCAAATCAAATTTCTCTTGAATTGAAAGAGGAGTTGAATAAAAAAATATCAGAATTTGCAACATCAAGCGATAACCTTGAAGAAATTTTTGAGAATCGTGAGCAAATCGAAATCGCAAAATTTTATGAAAGGCTTCCAAAACCTACATTGATGGCTATCCAGGAGTTTTTGGATGATCAGATTTATTATAGAAACCCATCAAAAGAAGCCCAAAGTAAAATCTCAAACGACATCATAGAATAAGGTGCTCACCGGCAAAAAAATAATCATTGGGATTACCGGAAGCATTGCCGCTTTCAAAATTCCTTACCTTGTCAGGCTTCTTATAAAAGAAGGTGCAGAGGTTCAGGTTATCCTTACCCCGAATGCCCGGGATTTTGTAACACCTTTAACCCTTTCAACCCTTTCAAAGCATCCAGCCCTTACCTTTCCTTTTGATCATAAGGATGGTACATGGAACAGCCACGTGGATATGGGGATTTGGGCCGATTTGATGTTGATTGCCCCTGCATCGGCAGCCACACTTAGTAAGATGGCCTCAGGGATGGCGGATAACCTTTTAGTTACAACTTATTTGTCGGCCAAATGCCCGGTGTTTTTTGCCCCAGCCATGGATCTCGATATGTACAAGCATCCCACAACTTCCGAAAATATCGAAAAACTTGTGAATCGGGGCGACAAACTTATCGAACCCCAAACAGGCGAACTGGCCAGTGGCTTAACTGGTGCCGGCAGAATGGAAGAACCTGAAAATATTGTTGAAGTTTTGCGTGCTTATTTTAGGAAAAGTGAAACCCTAAACGGAAAACATTTTCTGATTTCAGCAGGCCCAACCCACGAAGCCATCGACCCCGTTAGGTTTATCGGGAATTATTCTTCAGGTTTAATGGGTTATGCTTTGGCCGAAGAGGCTGCGAGCAGGGGAGCAAAAGTTACGCTTGTGTCTGGCCCGACAGATTTAAAACTTACTGTTTCTGGTATTGAAAAAATTGATGTTGTTTCGGCCCGGGAAATGTACGAGGCTGTTTCGGTAAAGTTTATTAATGCCGATGTAACCATTATGGCTGCAGCTGTTGCAGATTTTACCCCCGAAAATGTTGCCCCCCAGAAAATTAAAAAATCCGCTGATAAAAAAGAAATTCAACTCAAACCAACCATAGATATCTTAACCTCACTCGGAAAACAAAAATCTAAAAATCAAATCCTGATCGGCTTTGCACTTGAAACCGAGAATGAGTTGCAGAATGCCGGTATAAAACTCGATAATAAAAATCTTGACCTTATCGTTTTAAATTCCCTTAAAGATAGTGGTGCAGGATTTGGTGTTAGTACAAACAAAATCACCATAATTGATAAAAACCATAAGGTTAGCAACTATCATTTAAAATCAAAAAAAGAAGTTGCCGGAGATATTCTTGATAAAATTTCAGAATTGCTTTAAGCATTTTGAGTATTTGCAAATCAAATTAAATTTTGCATTGATGGCTAAATATTTTGTTTCTTTCTTTATAATATTCATATTTTCCGGGCTTGTTACGGCGCAGGAGTTTAATGCATCGGTGCAGGTATCAGCACCACAAGTTCAGCAGTCGAACCGTGAAAAGTTTAATGAACTCAGAAAGGGGCTTTACGAATTTGTGAACGACAGGCACTGGACACAATTTTCGTATAAAATTGACGAGCGTATCGAATGTACCATTGGCATAACCATCATGGAGGAATTGTCGTCGGATGAGTTTCGGGGCAGGATAAACCTGGTGTTGAAGCGCCCTGTTTTTGGTACTTCCTATAATTCAACGGTATTTAATTATATCGACAACGACTTCCAGTTTCAGTGGCAGGAAGGGCAGCCCATCGACTATAGCGAAAATTCTTTTTCTTCAAACCTTACTTCAACCATAGCATTTTACATTTATATGTTTTTAGGTATGGATTACGATTCCTTTCAAAGTATGGGCGGTTCGCCGTATTTCGACAAGGCACAAAACGTTGTTAATACTGCTCAAAGTGCCCGCGAGTCGGGCTGGAAAGCTTTCGAGAGTATGAAAAATCGTTACTGGTTAGCCGAAAATTACAATAATTCATCTTACAGTAATATCCGTAAGGCAAATTATACTTTTCACCGTCTGGGCCTCGATTTGATGTACGATAATATCGAAAATGGGAGGCAGGGTATTATGGATGCCCTTGAACTTTTGCAACGTGCGCATCGCGAAAAGCCACGTTTGTTTGCAATGCAGCTTTTTATGGAAGCCAAACGCGATGAGTTCATCAATATTTTTTCGGATGCTGCCCCCATGGATAAAACAAAAGCTGTGAATATTCTCAAAGAAATTGATCCCTCTCACGCCAACGATTATCAAAAAATAATTAGTCAAAAATAACGACCAATATCTTTTGATTCCTGTTTCCTTTTCTAATTTCTATATTTTTGTCGTTTAACGTAAGCTACTACTGAATTGATAAAACATTTATTGATAAAGAATTTTGCGCTCATCGATGATCTTGAAATAGACTTTTTTGAGGGATTTTCGGTGATAACCGGCGAAACCGGGGCAGGGAAATCTATTGTAATTGGTGCAATTTCATTAATTCTTGGTAAGAGAGCCGATTTGCAATCGCTCAAAAATAAATCGGAAAAATGTGTTGTTGAGGGAAATTTTAGTGTGAATAAAACAAAGTTCGAAAGTTTTTTTTCGCAAAACGATCTCGATTTTGATCCGGGAAACACCATATTACGACGTGAAATACTGCCATCAGGTAAATCAAGAGCCTTTATCAACGATACCCCGGTAAGCCTTACCCAGCTTCGCGAATTGGCCGATCAGGTGCTTGATTTGCACTCACAAAACAGCACAACTTTATTGCAAAGTTCATCCTTCCAGCTGGCGGTAGTCGATCATTTCTGTAAAAATGCGCAACTGTTAAAAGGTTATTCTAAGGTTTTTGATCAATACCAACAGCTTACTTCAAAAGTGGAACAACTCAGGCAAAGCGAAAAAATTTCAGAAACGGAACAGGATTTTTTTAAGTTTCAATACGAAGAGCTCGAAAAGTCGGAGTTAAGGCCTGGTGAACAAGAGGAGATAGAAGAAGAGCTGAAAGTGCTCAACAATGCCGATGAAATAAAAACCAGGTTATCAGCAGTAACAAATCTGGTTGAGGGTGAACATGGTATGAATTCCATATTCGATAATATTTTATCCGAAATTAAACCTATAAAAAACATTTCGCGTGAACTAACAGAAATGTATTCCAGAATTGACAGCACTTTTGTTGAATTTTCGGATGTAGCGAGGGAGCTCATGAAAATTGATGAAGTAATTGAAGTAAATCCGCAACGTAGCGATGAACTGACCGGGCGCATCAATTTAATTTATCACCTGGAGCAAAAACACCGGGTAAATGGAATTGATGAATTAATTAAAATTAAGGATTCTTACCTCGGAAAAATTGAGCAGCATCAATCTGTATCAAGCGAAATACAGGAAATTGAGAAACAACTCGCCAAAATAAAAAGCCAACTCACCGGTATGGCTGATGAATTGAGCACAAAAAGGAAACTTGCAATTCCTGATATTGAATCTCAGGTTACCGGGAAAATTTCAGGACTTGGTATGCCGGATGCAAAGATTGTGTTAAAACTTCAAAAAACTGAAGGGCTTGCCTATAATGGTGCCGACAGGGTTAGTTTTATGTTTAATGCCAATAAAGGTGGCGAATTGCAGGAAATGGCAAAGGTTGCTTCAGGTGGAGAATTATCAAGGCTGATGCTTGCCATTAAATCGCAAATTGCAACAGGAAACCTCGTTTCATCAATCATATTTGATGAAATAGATAGTGGAGTGTCGGGGGAAATTGCGGGGAAAATGGCAGCAATAATGCAAACCCTGGCCAAAGAAATACAGGTAATTTCGATTACACATTTACCACAAATTGCTGCACGTGGCCACCATCATTACCTTGTAACTAAAGACTCTGACGAACATTCCACCACCACTTATGTAAAACAGCTTACTGAAAAAGACAGGGTGGTAGAAATTGCCAAGATGCTTTCTGATACTAAAATTAGCAATTCGGCCTTACAAACAGCCCAAGAGCTGTTAGGAAACTAGTTTCTTGGGTTTTTATTTTGGATTATAAAACATAGGTTAAATTGCAATTAATAGAATAATACTATTTTTGGCCACTATTATTTAAAACAAAACTAAATAAGCAACGATGACTTATAACTTATTAAAAGGGAAGAAGGGGATTATATTTGGTGCGCTCAACAACATGTCGATTGCATGGAAAGTAGCCGAAAAAGCGCATGCCGAAGGTGCCGAATTTGTTTTGACCAACACGCCCGTAGCGCTTCGTTTTGGCGAACTTGATGAACTGGCTAAAAAAACTGGTTCACTTGTTATTCCTGCCGATGCCACGAGTGAAAAAGATTTGGAGATGCTGGTAAATAAAACCATGGAGCATTTTGGCGGGAAAATCGACTTCATCTTACATTCCATCGGTATGTCGATGAACGTGAGAAAGGGAAATACCTACGATAAACTGAACTATAATTACCTGATGAAAACCCTGGATATTTCGGCGGTTTCGTTTCATAAAGTTTTGCAGGTAGCCTACAAACTTGATGCGATCAACGAATGGGGTTCGGTGCTTGCCTTATCGTACGTGGCTGCCCAGCGTACACTTTATGGGTATAATGATATGGCCGATGCCAAGGCATTGCTCGAGTCGATAGCCCGAAGTTTTGGTTACATTTATGGCAGAGAGCGGAAAATAAGGGTGAACACAATTTCGCAATCGCCAACAAAAACTACTGCCGGTAGCGGGGTAAAAGGTATTGATGGCCTGATGGATTTTACAGAAAGGATGTCGCCCCTGGGAAATGCCACGGCCGATGAATGTGCCGACTATTGCGTTACAATTTTCTCGGATCTCACCAAAAAAGTAACCATGCAGAACCTTTTCCACGATGGGGGATTTTCGAGTATGGGTATGAGTTTGAGAGCCATGCAAATGTACAACCGCAGTTTGGATTGTAAAGATTGCCCTGATATAACAGAAGAGGATTTGGGTGCTATGGATTAGGATTTTGATAAAAAATTTTTACTTTATTATAAGCAGCCCATTGAGGTTGCTTTTTTTGTATTTAATAGATTAATCCCTTACAAAAAAAGTGTAGAAAATGGGTAAAAGGCCGGCAGTTGGAAGTATGAATATGGCAATAAACCAGCCTGTTTTTTGATTTTTTCCTGCTTTCCACAAGCCCATTGCTTTCCAGGTCAGTTCCCATAAAAATAAAAACATTATTATCCAGAGGTGGTTCAGGTCGCCGGCAGCAATAAGCGGGGGGTAAGGGATGAAGTAAATATCTGTTATTTCCTGCTTGTTGTTAAATACTAATTTTAGGGTATAGTCCGATTTCTCGAATTGGCAAGTAAGATAAACGATTTCATACTCCCTGAAATAATCATATTTTGTGCTTTTCAGGTTTTGATATGAACCCAATCTTTCGATTTGGTAATTCCATGAGTTGGATGATTTTTCGGAAAAGTCATCGGTGGCATAAAGCCTGGCCATAAATTTTTTATTGGTTTCAAAATCCTGCTTCGTAAGGTTTTCGAGAAATTCGAGCGAAGTATTAAGGGCATCCCCGTTTTGTTGCGGAAACAACAATGCAGGAAACACGAAAAAAAATATAATTGGCAGCGTGTATCTGATCATTTTTACTTTTCAATTTGGTCTATCAACTTCTGGATAGAACACCAAAGTCGCTCAGATGTTTTTTGCCAGCTAAACATAAGGCGCCTTTCCCTTCCTTTTTCGATTAACGATTGTCGGAGCTTTTCATCGGTGGCCATGCTTGTTAATGCATTTGCAATCGAGTCGATCGAAAATGGGTCAACAAGCAGGGAAGCGTCATCTGAAACTTCAGGCATAGAGGTAACGTTGGAAGTAATAACCGGCACATCACAGAAATAGGATTCAACAATAGGGATTCCAAAACCTTCAAAGTAGCTAACATAGGCGGTGGCCAATGCTGAAGCCAGAACAAGATGTAATTCAGAAACCATGAGCCTTCCTGCGAAAACGACATCCTGTTTGTGCTCCATTTTCTCGAAAGCATCATTAATTTCAGGTGTCCACCACTTTTTTTCACCAACTATCAAAAGCCTTATGTTTTGATGATCTGTTTTTTTGAAAACATCGAAAGCGGTAAATAACCTTGCAAGATTCTTACGCGGATGAAGGGAACCAACAAAAATAAAATAGGGAAATCCTGCAGTGTATTTATTTCTAATTTCAACTTTTATAATTTCGTCGATGGGCTTAAAGGTTTCGTTTGCGCCATTATACACCACATCAATTTTATTTTTATCCACACCATAAAGTTTTACGGTATCGTTTTTTGAATATTCTGAAACTGTTGCAATTCGGCTGGCTTTGTGGGCATAAGCCGGAAAATAATGCCTGTAAAACTTACGCTCGATCCAGGGTAAATCTTTCGGATAGTGCTCAAAATTCAGGTCGTGAAAAACATTCATCGAAGGCACATCAGTATTCAACGACAAATATCCATCGGGCGAAAAAAAGATATCCGCACCAATTTTCCTGAGTGCCCGGGGTATGGCTTGCTCAAACCATAAATAATAAAGTATGGGATGCCTTGCCTGTGGATGGATAACCAGCGGATGAACATTGTCAGCAAAAATAAATTCCTGGTCAAATTTCCTGTCGAACAAAAAATAAAAATCATGTTCAGGGTGCTGACGGGTAATTCTTTTTAGGTTCTCGTAGGTAAACCAGCCAATTCCCTCGAGTTTTCCTTTTAACAAAAGTCTGGTGTTAACAGCTATCTTCACGTGCTTCAATTTTTTACAAAGTTAGCCCATTTTGTTCATACAGGTTGTAATTGATTGCAAAAATATGTACTTTTAAGAACTCATTAAAAAAAAATATAATTATGGATTTACTTATTCAATTTCTCTTGTCGGTATTGATTATTACCGGACTTTTATTGGTGCTTCCCGGAATTAAAACAACAAAGTTTTATTGTGCTATTGTTGTGGCTGTGCCCTTAACGCTTATAAATATGGCCATTGCACCCTTGCTTGGCGCATATTCGATACCTTTTACGGCGGTTTGTTTCGGATTAATCATCGTTATTTTGGATGCAGCATTGCTTTGGCTGCTTTGCACATTTTTAAAAGGGATAAGTGTTGATGGTTTTGGATGGGCATTTGTTTTTGCGCTAATCCTTAGCCTTATCATTTACCTGGTTGAACTTGTTTTTGAAGCCGGCTATTTTAAGATTATTTAGGGTCTGGTGATAGAACCGGTTCGGATTTGATTTTGTCCACGCGACCCCATAGTCTTAAGGGGGAAATTTGCGCTAACAGGGCGTGTTGGCTGGCTCTTTTCAGGAAACCTGCTTTGCTGGCTTACCTGCAGTTAGGCGATACCATTCTCTTTCAAAATGATTGGGAAACCTTGCTTGCAAGGCAAACAAAAAAAGAGCAACCATAATTGATTGCTCTTTAATTTTTAATGCTGTTTAAAGATTATTACTTTTTTAGTTTAATTTCTACGCGTCTGTTCTTAGCCCTGCCTTCCGGCGAATCGTTTGGGGTAATTGGGTTTTTTTCTCCAAACCCGCCAGATTCCAGCCTAAACGCATCAATACCTTTTTTTACAAAATAATTTTTAACAGAATCAGCCCTCTTTTTTGAAAGTTTTAAATTTAAATCTGCTGATCCGGTATTATCGGTGTATCCATAAATAGTGAATTTTTCGTTAGGGTATGATCTTAAAATTTCTAATACATTGCTTAGATTTTCATAAGATTGTGTCATTAGTTCAGCACTTGATGTTTTAAACTGCACATGCTTGGAATGGAAGTCTAATTGTTGGGTTATTTCTACAGGAACAATAGATGGAATAGGACATCCTTTGTTATTTTTTGGGCCCACTTCATTAGGACAATCATCTAAATTATCAGGAACTCCATCGCCATCAGTATCCGGGCATCCATTAAATTCTGCTAATCCGGCAATTTCCGGACAATCGTCATTTTTATCCATCACACCATCACCATCGGTATCGGGGCAACCATTAAACTCAGCTAATCCAGCTTCATTCGGACATTTATCATTTTTGTCGGCAACACCATCGCCATCGGTATCAGGGCATCCGTTAAGCCCAGCCGGGCCGGCAGCTCTCGGGCATTCGTCATCTTTGTCAATAATGCCATCGCCATCGTTATCGGGGCATCCCATAAATTCGGGCAAGCCGGCAACTTTTGGGCAAATATCATTTTTGTCGGAAACACCATCGCCATCCATATCATGTTTTTTTCCGATGCGGGCAACCAATCCAACCGAATAATGCATGTAATCATTAAAATCGTAATTGTAGTCATAAGAACCCTGGAAATTTATTCCAAATTGCTTGATAACCCAGATGTTAAACCCAACACCCATCGAACTTGAGAGGTAGGTCAATTCATCAATGGCTGATCCATTCATCCCTAAATACAAATAGGGGTCAAACCAGCTGCTTTGATTGATGATATAATCATTTGCCAATTTGTATTCAAGCTGAACCCCAAACTTGTAAAAATTATCAGTTTCGATTACTCGGTCGAGCGGTATAAGATTCATTTTGTTAGCATCTGTCTGAACTATGGCAAACAGTGCAGAAGCGTTGAATGAAGGGTTGAGGTTTCTTCCAATTCTTATCATCCCGGGCAAGGTTTCTCCCATCCAGTTTGCATCCGAAAACTGATCGCCCAAACTTTGTTCGATGGCGTTAAAATCAATATAATTGGTGCTTACTCCAAATAGCCATGGGTAGTCTGTGCTTTGAGCTTTTGATGTAAAAGCAAAAGCAGCGATAATTACCAAAATAAATATAGATTTTTTCATACTTTTAATTTATTAAGTTGTGTTAATCTATCTTTTCCTGTCCTTTTTTTTGACAAACTTACACTAAATTTTTTCAATTTTTAGTTTCCTTAGATCAAGGAAGCGTTTCTCAACCTTTTCCGAATATTTTTGGCGTACCGAAAATCTCAGTTTGCAGGTCATCTGAAAATCCTGTGAAACAATCGCCAGGTTTTCTTCTTTGATAATTCTCATCACATCGTTCATATCTACATAATCAAAAATAACATCAAACTCATCTTTTAGGATTTTAGTTATGATATTGTTGTTTTGGATGGCATCCAAAGCTGCAAATTTGTATGCATTTATCAAACCCCGAACGCCGAGTTTTGTGCCCCCGAAATACCTGATTACCACGATGAGGCTGTCGGTGAGGTCGTGCGAAAGCAATTGGCCATGAATTGGTTTTCCGGCCGTGCCCGAGGGCTCGCCATCGTCGTTGCTGCGGAAATCTTCTTTATCAAAACCCAGGATGTAGGCATAACAATGATGGCGGGCATCGTAGTATTGTTTTTTCAATGCTTCCAGTTCCTCTTTTACTTGCTCTTCGGTGGTGCAGGGCAGGGCATGGGCAATAAACTTGCTCCCTTTATCCTTGAAAAGACCTTCCGATTTTTTACCCAGCGTTTTGTATGTGTCGGTGATTTCCATAATTATGTCGGCAAAATTAGGGTTTAATGCTCATCCAGCAAATCGGGTCTCCGTTTTATTGTTCTTTCCACCGCCTGATCCTGTAGCCATTCGGCAATTTTTTTCTCGTTTCCCGAGAGCAATATTTCAGGCACCTCCCAACCCTTGTAATTTGCAGGGCGCGTGTACACAGGCGGACTGAGCAAGCCGTCCTGAAAAGAATCGGACAAAGCGGAAGTTTCGTCGCTAAGCACCCCCGGCATCAGTCGGACAATGCTGTCGGCGAGGACTGCGGCTGCCAGCTCGCCACCTGTGAGCACATAATCGCCGATGGAAATTTCGCTGGTAATGTAATGTTCGCGTAGGCGTTCATCTATGCCTTTGTAATGGCCACATAAAAATATTAAGTTTTTAAATGTGGAAAAATGGTTGGCCATTGTTTGATTCAATACTTCACCATCAGGGCTTAAAAATATTATTTCATCATAATCCCTTTCCGATTTCAGTTTATCGATTAGGTCGGCAATGGGTTGGATGGTCATTACCATGCCTGCCCCGTGGCCATAAGCGTAATCATCTACACTGCGGTGCTTGTTGGTGGTGTAATCACGGATATTGTGGATGTGAATTTCTACCAATTTTTTAGCCTGGGCTCTTTTCATTATAGAATGATCGAAAGGTCCGGCGAACATTTCGGGGAATATGGTGAGGATGTCGATGCGCATTTGGGAATGTGTTATTGGTTAATTGTTATTAGTTAATAGATAATTGTAGATTGAAATTGGGATGGTAATTGGTTTTTTTCTGTAGAGACAAGGCATGCCTTGTCTGTACTGTACATCCGTTGGATTGGTTTTTTTTCTTTGGAGACAAGGCATGCCTTGTCTCCCTCCCCCAATAATTTTGGGGTAAAATCCATCGTTGGAATCGTGGGTGATTATTATTGATGGGCATTGATTTATAAAGATGCATAATTGTCTGGGTTATGATTTGTCCAATTTATCGGGCTGAGGATTTTTGGTAATTCCTTAGCTTTATTAAATTGTGCAGTTTTTGTTTGCACAATTTCCACTTTTTCTGCCATATTATTCCCGGCTTATCATTTCGTATCCAGTTTTAATTTCTTCCATCATGTCTCCCACTATTGGGATTCCCCAGGTGATATTTGTAATGATTCGGTCGTTATTTATATAAAGTCTTGTTGGATTAACAAACAATCCAAAAGAAATAAATTCAAAACAAAATAATAAATTTCTCATAATTGCATTCCTCTCACTTCTCATCTCTCCCTTCTCCCCCTCAATTCTAATGCCATTAACTTAAGGTTTTCATACCTGAAAAATGAAATTGGAATATCACACAATTCTTATCAAAAGAAAAAATATCATCATCGGATTTATCGGATTTGACCTGCCTACGGCAGGTAGAGATTCGTGTAATTCGTGTAATCCGTGTAATCCGATGATAACTTTTTTGGGAGATGATTTTTGACGTATGCTTAACTTAATGACATTGCCCTCTATTCAATCAGCGTAAAATCTTCAATTTTTTCCAAGGTATCGGGGTTCAGTACTTCAACTTCAATTTTATTTCCTTCTACATGGAAAAAAACAAGGGCATATTGCGTGCTGAACATTTCAACGTGCTCAGTCCAGGGAAGCGTTTCCTGCGCGTAGTAAGGTGCTCCCGCGGCACCATTGGTCAGTTGCCAAAAAGTCCTTGAAACCTCAAGCTTTGGATGCGGGTAATCATCGGGGTAAATTTGCATTTCGTTGGTGATTTTTGTCCGGCTGTAGTTATGCTCATCACCACAAAGCAAAGCCACGGTTTTTTTGCTTTGGTTTATCAGGATGTCCAAAAATTCGTCCCTGCGCTCGATAATCCCTTTCTCAACAGGCTGGCCTGCAATGTATGGGCGCACTTCATTGTTGCCGTCATACCACATATCATCTCTGGCATGTCCGCCATTGGGAAATGCGGGGGTGTGGATGGTAACAAAAATGTGATCGATTTTGTTGTCCGCTTCCAGCAGGGCAAGTGTTTCTTTCAGCCAGGCCAACTGATTGTCCATAATGTAGCCATGCGGGTTGCCCGAGGTAAATTTAATGGCTGATTTGGTGTGGGCATACCAATAATCTGAATTTAAAACCACCATCGCCATATTTCCATAAGTGTAGTAAAATACCGATTCGGCATAAGACGGGAAATCGGTGCTTTTGGGATCAGGATCATACTTTGAGCCATCTTCACTTTTTAAAGTGCCAATAGGGTTGCAAACCACTTCGGCAAATACCGATTCGGTGGATTCAGTTTCCCAGGGGAATTTATCGATGGATGCTGCCAATGTATTGTTGCCAACAAAATTAATGTTGAGTGCTTCGTGGTTGCCAATGCCGATGGTGAAGGGGATGCGGTGGGCAAAAGGCTCAATACCTCTTTTGTGGTTTTGGTATTGCAGCAGCATATAATCGCGGTCGGTGGCGTAGCCGTTTATCAGGTCGCCGGTGTATTGCATAAAATCTGCACCGTTGGCCAGGGTTAATGCGGCCATTTTTTTTATGATGTAAACATTTGCTCCATAAAGATTTCTTTCGCCACCACCTTTCCCGGCGCGGCTGTCGCTGGCAAATGCAAAGGTAAATGGCTGGCGCGATCCTTTTTCGGGGGCAGTTTTAAACCAGAGTTTCCGCTGGTAAGAGTCAGCATTGACTGTGTAATCGTATTTTGTGGATGGGTTTAAACCTTCGATTTTAATTTCGTGGTATTTCGATTTACCCCGATTCTTAAATGTTTCGCCGTTCACTTCAACATTGGCGCGGGTTTCGAAATTTGTTGTAAAGGAAATGATGGCTGAATTTGGTTCAACCTGGTTAAGATAAGGGCCATCGATTATGGTTACCGCGGTTTCAAAAGGAAACATTCCCGTTAGCCGCACCCGGCCATCGTAGATTAGTGAACCATCGTTGAATACAATGCGGTAGCCCAGTAAGGTTTCTTGATTTTTTTCCCAATCAATAAAATCGTATTTCCCGCGCAGGGCGGCCATCGGGATTGTAGCCTTGCCGCCAATAATTTCTGCAGGTTTTTTAAAAAATACCGGCTGCGGAAAGTTCACATCTTTTTCGTTAATCAAACCATAATAAATTATTCCTTCAAACCCGGGGGCATTAAAGTCGAACTCAACGCCGGCATCGGTTCCTACGGGGTCGATCTGGAACTCGCTGTAACGAAATTCGCCAATATCGGCGGCGTAGTATTTTGTCCCCGTTTCGGGATGACTAAAAAAAATATTACCCGTATCATCCACAAAAATATTGGAATAGGATTTTGGAATTTCACCAGCGGGTAACACTCGTGGCAGGCTGTCCTGGGGAACAGGAACGAGTTTTTTCTTTAGCAGAAAACCTGTAAAAAGCAGGAAAACGGTGAGTGTGGCCAAAAGTATTGTGCTTCTTTTCATAATGATTTATGGTGAAGTTAGTTTTGAATTCTTAATATCCAGGCAAAATGATTCTACAACCATTTTTGCGGATACAAATATCAATAAAAAATGCTTAAATCTAATTGGAAGTATTGAAATCATCAAATCGATCAATCTTTAATTTTTGGTAACTATTTAGGTGCTTTTTATTGGTACTCATTAAAATGACCACTTCCTTATACCCCCTCTAACTCCCCCTTGAGGGGGAGGATGCCAGCGCACTGCCTGCTGCTGTGGCTTGTGCGGTGGGTCTCCCTTCCCTTTTAGGGGAAGGGTGGGGATGGGGTCAAGATGACGAGGAAATAGATTCTGCCACCTAAATAATTACATTTTCTTCAATTTTTTTTTTGCGCCCTTTCTGAGGTTGGCTTTTATGACCGCTGAGGGCGCTAAGGATTTTTCTGACGAAAAATTTATAATGAAACCATAAGATAAAAAATAGATGAAATAGTTGTCTTATGAACACAAATTAGAGCCCGTCTTTTTAGTAATGTTTCCCGCAGATAACGTAATTTTTCGCAGAAAAAAATCAGCGCAAATCAGCGCAATCTGCGGGAACTTTTTTTTCTCCTGGAAAAGGCCGACTTTATCAACATGCGCCAATTATCCTATTCGCCTACCCAAATAGTTTTGATGTTTACAAACTCTTTAATTCCGTAATGTGAAAGTTCCCGCCCGTAGCCCGATCGTTTAATGCCACCAAAGGGCAGGCGGGGATCAGATTTGGTCATTCCATTCACGAACACCGCCCCCGACTGGATTTGCCGGGCAAGGCGTATTCCTTTTTCGATGTCCCGGGTCCAGAGACTCCCCCCCAAACCATACGGGCTGTCGTTGGCCAGGTGGATGGCTTCGACCTCATTCCGGGCTTTGATAACTGCCAACACCGGCCCGAAAGTTTCTTCTTTAAAAAGTGTCATCTCCGAAGTTACTCCCGACACCAAAGTTGGTTCATAATAATATCCTTCACCCGGAATTCTCTTCCCCCCAATTTCAAGTTTTGCCCCGGCGGCCACTGATTTTTTTACCTGTTCATCCAAATCTTCAAGTAAATCGGGGCGGGCCAAAGGGCCAATATTTGTATCGGCAAGTTCAGGGTTTCCGGCTTTTAGTTTTTCGATAAGAATGGAAACCTTTTCCAAAAATAAATCGTGAATATCTTCAACAACAATAAAACGTTTGGCGGCAATACAACTTTGTCCGGCGTTGATCATGCGTGCCATAACAGCAGTTTTTGCACATTTATCTATGTCGGCATCTGCCAGAACAATGTAAGGGTCAGAACCGCCCAACTCCAGCACGGTTTTCTTCAAATATTTCCCGCAGGTTTCGGCAACTTTACTCCCGGCATACTCGCTGCCCGTGAGGGTGGCAGCCATAATCCTGTTGTTTTTAATTATATGCTCCACTTCTTTGCTGCTGATTAATAGCGTGCGGAAAAGATTTTCGGGGAAACCGGCTTCAATAAAAACATCTTCGATGGCCAAAGCGCAACCCGGAACGTTGGAGGCGTGTTTCAAAACCCCGGCATTTCCGGCCATCAGCGCCGGGGCAGCAAACCTGAACACCTGCCAAAAGGGAAAATTCCAGGGCATAATGGCCAATACCGGGCCAAGGGGTTCAAAAGTTACGAAGCTTCTATGTGCATCACTTTCTATGATTTCATCCTTTAAAATGGTGGCTGCATTTTCGGCATAGTAGCGGCAAACCCAGGCCGACTTTTCAACTTCGGCCACAGCCTCGCCAATAATTTTCCCCATTTCGCGCGTGATGAGCAAGCCAAATTCGTGTTTTTTTGCCTCAAGGATTTCTGCTGCTTTCAGCATTAATTCTGCCCGATGTTCGAAAGTTGTATTTTTCCAATCATTCCAGGCATCGTAAACACCTTCAATAATCTGGTCGCATTGCTGAGGCGTGTGTTCGTTGTAGGTTTTAATTATTTGTCCGTTGGCCGGATTTATACTTTTCATTGTGGATATCATTTATATTTTTGCGAATGTACAAATATTCAAATTTCTAAACTTCAATGATGAAAAAGTCTTTCATGATGAAAAATATTAAAGCTGTTATTTGGGATTGGAACGGGACCTTGCTCAACGATCTTGCGCAAAGTATCCTCTCCATGAATCAAATGCTGGAAAAACGCAATTATCCCCATTTAGAAACCGAAAAATACAAAGAGATTTTCACCTTTCCCGTAAAGGATTATTACATAAAAGCAGGGGTAAATTTTGAAGACCATGAGTGGGATGAGGTTGCCATGGAATTCATAAATAATTACCGAAACAATATTTCCGATGCCGGGCTGCATGATGGGGTGGGGGAGGTGCTTCAGTTTTTGAATACAAAAAATATCAGGCAATTTATCCTTTCGGCGATGCAACAGGATTTTTTAACAGAAACCGTGAGCCATCTATTGGATACCACATTGTTTGAGGAAATTGTGGGCTTGAACAACCATTACGCTCACACTAAGCTTGAAAATGCGATTTTATTGGTTGAAAAAATTGGATTGCCAAAAAATGAAATTGTGATGGTGGGCGATACCATGCATGATTTTGAAGTGGCCAAAGCTGTCGGTGTTGAATGTGTATTATTTAGCGGCGGGCACTATTCGCGGCAAAGATTAGAGGAGTCAGGGATGCTTGTTATTGATAGTCTTTTAATGATCGAGGAAATGTTTGGGTGAAACATCTTTAATTACAATAGAACACGGAGAACGCGGATAACACGGATAACACGGATAACACGGATAACACGGATAACACGGATAACACGGATTTACACTGATCTGTGAAGATTAGTTGAACCCATGCTTGCCCCTTTTTTTTCTGGATC
>Ga0208900_1000329_pt1 | contig 30573 bp, 15 predicted proteins | sample AntAceMetag02UKK_FD_184763 | JGI IMG/M metagenome (GOLD analysis project Ga0208900, IMG submission 184763) | Saline lake microbial communities from Ace Lake, Antarctica - Antarctic Ace Lake Metagenome 02UKK (SPAdes) (version 2) | ecosystem: Environmental > Aquatic > Non-marine Saline and... | reverse complement strand
AAAAAAGTATCAAAATCGATAAAAATGACATCGACAAAAAGAGGATTGTTCATCATCCAGTCATCCCCGACCTTAACTACCGAATTTATCCGTAGTTTTGGGGATATTATTTAAAATATTTTACTAAGCGACTATATTCCGAAAAAGAAAAAATACTTTCAAGTTAAAAAAACAACTTAACCTTTCATTTTTGCAGGATCTTGTCTTGTATCAAAAACATCCGTAACATAAACATGTTGGTTTGTTCGTTGAACAACATCATCTTTTGTATATACCCTGTCAGAAAGAATATCTTCTTCAGCCTGTTTTGCCCTGTTGGTTAGTTTTGTTTTTAACACCGGATTTAAGCTTGTTTTTTGTAATAATGTATAAATTGCCTCAAGAACATTTACATCATTTTGCTCGCTAATCATTTTTTGCAGTTTAGATTTTATCGCTACGTTGTCAATTATTAACTTTTGTTTTGTACAAAATTAATTAATAAATTCCAAAACCCGGTTATCCAACAAATCATCCAAATCATGAAAGCCCTGAACAATAAATTCAAATTCATGTTTGAGATAGAGGTAGATACAATCGAACTGGAATAAAAAACAAAAAACCTCCCAGGTTTCCAAAACCTGGGAGGTTTAACTCTTAAATTAAAAAGGCTTTATTTAATCACTAATTTCCGCACAACATTAAAATCTTCGCTTGAAATACGGATGAAATAGATTCCTTGTTCCAACATCGAAACATCGATAGCATCAACATTGTATTGCCCGATTGACATGATTTGTTGTCCTTTGATATCTACCACCTCAACTCTACAATCTGTATTTTCAATTCCTTGAATTGTGATTTGATCCTTTGCAGGATTGGGATAAACTGAAATCCTTGAAGCCGCATTTTCTTCAACACCGGTCCAAATCCATACATGGGCAAATTTCGACATGCCCTCATTGGCATAAAACTCTGTATTGGGGAAGCTTTCATCCCACATAACTATTAAGGGGTTTGTTTGATCCCATGAAGGACGATATACTGTGAGTAAAAATAGTTCTTCTACATCCAAACCATCCTGTTCAGTGGTGATTGAATCATTTCCAAAAAGCACAAGTGTGTGGTTCTGGTTCAGATCAGTGATTTCAACTGTTCCAGAATAATAACTGTCATCACCACCAAAACCACCAATAATATCGCCTTCCATAAATGGCTCGTCGCTATTGAGCAATACTTCTGAAGGTATGGAAATAATATGAGAATTTCCTGTAGGCATGCACACTTCGTAATCTTTCGATTTGAACTCCTTAGTGCCTTCAGATACATTTTCTGCTGAATCATCAGTCTCAGGGAAAGTAATTGAAGCCGCTGCATCCATCTTCACCATGTAGGATTTTCCTGAATTCAGTTGTTCAAGGGTCATCACCTCTTCACCTGGCCAGTAAACTTCTGTTCCGGCAATTTCTTTGGCAACAACCAGGTCATCGCCCAGGGCATTAAACATATCTACACAAGAAACATCATCGCTACAAATTACAGGCATCAGGTTCCAACCTTCATTCAGCATCATGGTATGGTTTACATTGTTGTAACCAGAGTATTCAATCGACGTTGCTTCTGCAAGCTTAATCTTGTAACCGCTGTGTGTATCCCATAGGCCAATGGTATTCATCCCGGCTGTTGGCCAGTAAGCACCGTACATATCCTGAACAATGATCAGCTCATCTTCGATGGTACTGAAGATATTTTCAAGGGTATTATCAAGCGGTGTGAGATAGCTCGATATGCCGCTCCAACCTGCCGGAAGTTCTAAAACTTGCTGTACAACCGGTGGCATTGGCCCCTGGATGGGTGGGAAAATAATATAGTCTATCCAGCCACAATCCTGTCCACCTATCGTATTTTGGTCTTTTTCGAAAACCCATTTAAAGGTACGTTCACCTTCACTTACAGCAAAAGTAAATTGCTCCCAACCCTGTTCACCGGCCCACTCAGCTTGCTGGGCATCGTCAATGTAAAATTGCAGGTAGTCGTAATCCGCTTCGGTAGAAACCTTGCGATAGAAAGATATTTCTCCATCAGCGATTACATCCAAGGTAATTTCCAATATGGTTTCGCTGTTATGACCGATATCACCGGTTTTTGCTGAATAAATTCCTTCATAAGCTTCGCCATTGGTAACAGTCCAGTCGGCGTCGCCCGAAGTTTCCCAATCGAAAGCACTGAAATCACCGCTTTCGAAACTTTCGATAATCAAACCTACCATAAAGGTCATACCGAAATCGTAAGTGAAATCTGCCCCGTTGGACATACAGTCAACACCTAAATCACCAATGATGACATGACCAACAGGTGTTTCGGAATCTACACTGATATTGAAATTTGCTGTCGCTTCATCACCAGGTGCGATAATTCCAAAGTTGAGCGACCCAGCGTTGATGACCGTGTATGGATCGGATGTAGTGTATTCACCCATTACATCGGTACAATCAAACAAACCGGAGTTTCTTATTGTAACAACTACTTCAACCGTTTCGCCCGGATCGATCATTCCATTGTTATTGCCGGTAGGATCAAGTATTTCGACACCCTTCAACTGCATGCCATAAGCAACTTTTGCAAGGCCTTTGATACAGAAGTTTCCAGTATTGTCGAAACCAGAGGGATCATCATAATCATAAAAATCAACCCAGCTTCCACCATCCATGTAATAACTTTCGTCAGCATTAGCAGCCGATTCAACAATGGTTTTAGAACCGCCACCAAGCAATACCGGTACATCCGACGTTCTGTCGTAAGGCATTCCACCCTCCGAAAGTTGCAGGTAAATATAAAAATCATCGCCCTGGCTTAAGGTGACAGGGTTAGGAAGGTCAACAGTGTGCAGGCCCTGGTGCTGGTAGAATCCAGAAACTGAAGCCAGTTCATTTTGGAGGGTCCCGCCTGAAAAATCATCATAAACTTTCAGGGTATAATTTACATTGTCAACAGCTACAAAAAAGTTTGCCGCTGCCATCACATCGCCTGAAGTGGCAATAAATTTATTGAAGGCTTCAGTACAATTTTCTTTGGTATCTCTCCAGCCATGGTAATCGTGGTAATATACTTTATCATATTCAAAAAGGCCGACATCAATAAATGAAATGGCGCCCATCTCTGGTTCCTGGCAAGCCCATTTGTCATAATATGAAATCCAGAAATAACCGCTATTTCCCCAACCTGAACCCCAGGAGTTTTTCACAAGCCATGCACCGTCTTCCGGAGCCTGGGTAGCTTTGTCGTCGTCCCAACCAATAACGGCCACCGAGTGGTTTGGCAGTAATGTGCTTGAGGGTGGTTGATAATGGATATAGTTGGATATAAAATTGCCATCATAACACATACAAATGGCCATTACCCCATATTGCATCACCTTATTTTTTATCAAATCAATATTTTCAAGATCTTCACCGGCAACATACCATTCCACATCGCGTGGGTAATATTTGTGATAGGAAAGATCATCCCTTGCCGGTGGGGAGCTGTAAGTATTTCCATCCACTTCGCGGGTAGAACCTTCACCACGCGAAAGATAAGCCGTGGTTACACGATAATCGCCACCCTGGTGTACTTCAAGGCCGCTACCTGAAGGTGGGTCGAGGTCGTCGTTGTTGTGGTCGTTGAATCCATTCCACCAGTCTAAGTGGTACTCGGCCAGGGCAGGTTCACCGGTTTCGCCGGCTGCAGCCCAATTGCCTGTCATCAACATATTGCCTTCCATGGATGCAAGCGAACCATGTGTCCAGCAAGTACCGCCCTGTTGGCTTTTCACGGAAGTAACATAATTTTCGCCATTGTAATCCCTCAGGTCAAAAGATGATGGTAAAGCTGATGCTTCAGTAGTTAAACCTTTGATGCAAAAGTTACCGGTATTCTGGAAGCCTGATGGATCGTTGTAATTGTAAAAATCAAGCCACTTGCCACTTTCTTTGTAAAAGCTTTCTTCGGGATTGGCAGCAGATTCGACCAAAACACGTGAATCACCACCAAGCAAAACCGGAACATCTGATGTACGGTCATAAGGATGGCCGCCGTCAGATAATTGTACATAAATATAAAAGTCATCACCTTGCATCAGGTTCATGGCCGAAGGTAAATCAATGGTATGAAAGCCCGAATACTCGATATTTCCCGATGTGGTGGAGAGGGCATTTTGAAGTTCACCACCGGTAAAATCGTTATAAATGGTCACGGTATAATCCACATCATGCACAGCAGTAAAAAAGTTAACTGCAGTAAGGGCTTCGTTTTCCCCGGCTTCAAAAGCATTGAAAGCTTCTGTAACATCTTCTTTGGTGTCGCGCCAGCCATGGTAATCGTGGTAGTATGTGTTTTTATATTCTTGTAACACCACATCCTGGAAGGAGATGGCACCCATTTCGGGTTCGCGGCAGGAATGTTTGTCGTAATATGAAATCCAAAAGTAACCACTATTGCCCCAACCGGCACCCCAGGAGTTCTTCACTAGCCAGGCACCATCTAGTGGGGCTTGTGTTGTTTTGTTATCGTCCCAGCCAATGATGGCCACAGCGTGATTTGGATCGAGTGTACTTGAAGGAGGTTGGTAATGAATATAGTTAGAAATAAAGGATCCTTCGTAGCACATGCAAGTACCCAATACACCTTCGTCAATAATTATTTGTTTGATGATGTCGATGCCTTCAAGGTTGTCTCCCATGGTGAACCATTCGATATCGCGGGGATAATAATAGTGGTAGCTTGGATCTGACCTGTCTGGTGGTGTGTTGTACGATTGTCCGTCGATTTCGCGCACGGCACCTTCGTTGCGTGTTAAATAGGCTGAAGTAACGCGGTAGTCGCCGCCCATGTGTACTTCAAGGCCGGCGCCGGAAGGTGGGTCAAGGTCATCGTTGTTGTGTTCGTTAAATCCGTTCCACCAGTCTAAGTGGTACTCAGCCAGGGCAGGCTCACCGGTTTCGCCGGCAGCAGCCCAGTTGCCTGTCATTAGCATATTTCCTTCCATTGCAGCAAAAGCACCATGGGTCCAACAGGTGCCGCCTACCTGACTTTTAACGGATGTTACATAGTTTTCACCGTTTACATCCCGAAGGTCATAAGTTTCGGGGAGTTGCGAAAAGGCTGCAAAAGCAAGCCATACGAGTAAAGTAGTGAGATAGAGTTTGTTCATTTTGTGATAATTTTTATTGAGTTAATAATGAGATTTTTATCAAGCTACAAATTTAAGAAACAAATTTATTAATAGCATATTTTTGATATTTGTAATGTTTCTATATTAAACAAATCAATTATTTTTGCGTTATTAAAACACCTGTTAAATAAATATCTATGAAAAAGGTTTACGATACTAGCTATAATGCTGATAAATTATTAGAAGCGCGGGTAAGCTTGATTAAATTTAAGGAAGACAATGCTTTCATAACTTATTGTCCTGCCCTGGATTTATCCGGATATGGGAATACGCAAGCTGAATCTGATCAATCTTTTGAGCTTGCACTTGAAGAATTTTTTCGTTTTACTTTGGAGAAGAAAACGCTTATGACCGAATTAGAGCGTCTTGGCTGGAAAAAGAAAGAAAATGATGTCCATTCTTCTTTTAATCAACCCGATTTTCATAGCCTTTTAGTGCATAATGATTACTTGAATAGTATTTTTTCTGAAAAGGAGTTTAATAAAGTTAACCGGAATATTCATATGCCCTCCATTGCTTCTTGTTAAATTGGCACAGAACCTCAAAAATATATCATTAAACGATTACCGTAAATTTCTTACAGGGATTAGATGTTGCATAGACCGAAAGCGAGGCGGTCACGAACACTGGACGCGATCTGATTTAACCAGACCATTGACATTACAAAGTCATATTTCGCCGGTCCCAGAGTTTATTATCAGGAATCACTTGAGAATACTTAATATATCGAGGGATGATTTCCTAAATATTTTTAATAGTCTTTGATAGCTAAACATTTCAATCACACTCCATGAAACTCACCGTACAATCCTCGCTCACCCTTACAAAATAGGCTTTGCCCGTTTGCAGGTAAGCAAGCGTATTGATGTTCATGGCTGGCCAGTAAATACCTGGTCCGGCCACTTCCTTAACAAGCACAATGGCCTGTAGAACTTCATAGAATAATTTATCAACCTGAACATCACATTCGCTCAACACAGGGATAAGATTCCAGCCAGCAGTGAGATTTAACTCTTTTGAAGGCATATCCCAACCGGAAATATTCAGCGTGATTTCATTGGCCACCTTAATCCTATATCCCTTTTGGCTGTCCCACTGCCCGATAGTATTCATACCCAGATCAGGATAAAATACACCATTCATATCCTGTAGCACCACCACATCGGCCATTATTTCCTGGAGCAAGGCATTGATGTCTGTGGATTCGGGGATGAGGCAACTCGAAAGTCCGCTCCAGCCGGCAGGGATAGTGATAAGTTGCGATTGCATGGGTTCCAATACAGTAATATAGTTTTGCTTGATTTCAGTTTTGCTGTTGCTACCTGAAGTGATGGTCAGTGATACATCGAATGTGCCGGGTGTATCATAAATTACAACGGGATTTTCATCCGTTGATGTGGCGGGTGTTCCGCCTTCAAAGCTCCAGCTATAGGTATCAGGATTTCCAATGGAGAGATTTGTAAATTGTACGCTTTCACTTTCAGCAACTGTAGTAATGTCGGCGGTAAAATTCACTGACAGGGACTGCCACAAGCCGAAGAACTCAAGGTAAGCCTGCATCAGGTCAGAAGACTTATCAGCTGATAGTCCACCAAATTCATGTGAGGCGCCAATGGTTTTATAAGTCCCGGCATCATTAATTATTCCGGTGGCATAGGATGGTGAACTGTTTTGCAAAATCACCTCACCGCTGCCTGTTGCTTCCAGTTGATCAATCCAACCATTATCTCCGGAGTAACCAAAGCTCAAACCTTCGGTGATAGTGTTGTTTTGTCCGAGTATTGTTCCAAGGTTACCAGTTCCATCGGTAGTCCCATTAATGCCAAACATTCCATGTACAGGTGTTGAGTCATCGTAATACCAGGTATCGCCACCTTCCATATAAAGCATACCACCATCGTTGAGGTAGTTCGCCAGTTTTTGTCCTTCTGTTGTAGATAAAACATGGTTATCGGCATAGATTCCCAAACACACGAACACGGAGGCATAAAGCTCCAGGTTATCTGGTATGGATGTTTCAAAATCTGATGAAAGCCCCAGGCCACTTATGGCAGCTTGTATTTCATTTGCTGAATTGTTGTTTTCATCCAGGTCAATAATAAGTACCGGGTTTTGTCCGATGATAGAAGTGAAATTATCATTTCCACTGATGCCATGATCAGCCGTGTATTGGAAGGCAAATGCGGCACTGTGTCCTGCAGGACATGAACCTGAAACGGACAACTGAAAACTCGCTGAAGCATCATCGCCCGCTGTAATATTTCCGAAAGCTTGTGGATCGGTAGTGTTGATGGTGATGTAGCTATCTGTGGAAGTGAGTTCGCCCAATACATTCGTTGCCCCTGATGAACCTGAATTTTCGATATTGATAATAAAATTAGCGGTCTCACCCGGATCGAGCCTGCCGTTGTTGTTGCCACCCGGATCAAGGATTGTGAAATTTTCCATCGAAAGATTCGGCGCATGGCCGGTAATATTAAATGTAGCGTTCCATGTGTTTGTGCCATCGCTAATTTCCATATCAAAACTGATTTGATGCAAATCAGGAATGTCTTCTGCAATCAAAATTTCAAAGGCACCATTTTCAAGGATTGTTTCGCCTGCTGGGATTTCGGGCCAGCTATGGTTTGATGTAATGATCTCAGTAAAACTATCGGTGGTAGTTATTGAAGCTGAAACATTGCTTGCTGTTTCGTCACCGATATTTTCAAGCGAAACATTCAACAGTATGTTTTCACCATAATCTGCCAGGCCATTATTATTTCCATCCGGGTCGCTGATACTCATATCTTCAAAACTTACAAAAACCCCACCCGGTGAAGAAACCTCAACAGTGCCAATAAATGGTTTCCCGTTTTGTTTGGTCACTACTATATCGGCAGTACCAGGTTCACTAATTGGATCAAGCTGAACAATGGCCTCGCCTGAAGCATCAGCTAAAGCAGTACCATGTAATACACCATCTTTCGAAATGGCAACATAGGCGTAAGGATCGGTAGTCACGGTAAAAGTTTCGGTACCCAAAGGCATCAGTGCCGGATAAGAAACACTGATATCAGGAGCTTGCGAAAAATAAACCATCAGTGAAGGATCGCCCATCAGGTGGTAAATTTCCCAGTAATAAGTTGTCCGGCTTGAACCGGCCTGGGTAACAGCAAGGTTACCGGCACTGGGCATTTGGCCCTGGGTAATAAACCAATCGTCGGTAGTAATGCCTGTTCGATTATGGAAAGTACGGTCGTAAGCTCCCAGGTTTTGCGAATGGTAAGTAGGATTGGTAGCTACACTTTCATACCCAACGCCCCACCAAAAATCCTCGTCCCAGTATGTACTGTTTGACCCGCCAATGTACCCGATGGCACCTTTGTTGGCGGCACGCAGGATTTCCTCGCCAAAACAGGTGTATTGAAATTGTACCGACGAACAACAATTACCCACCATGAGCGGATATTTGTGCGCATTTTGAAGTGCGCTGATGTGGCTGATTACAAAATTGGGATCGGCCCAACCTGATGCACTGCAATGCGCCGAATAGTTGGCATAGGAAACGCCATTGCTCACATCCTGCCTGATGTTGGCCGAATAATTTCCACCAGAAGGTTCCGGCTGCAAATAGACGTGAGAAGTTAAACCATGGGCAGCATTAAAATAATAAGTAGTCCCGTAATTGATCTGCCCGTTGCCCCAGGTTAATTGATGGCTTCCGTCCGCTCCTGCTACCATAACAACCTCGTCCAAAAAAGATGCATCAGGAAAAGTGTATTGTTCATACTCCAGGGTTTTATCAATCTGAGGTTGAAGTTGCGTGAGGTTAGTTGCTGAAAAACGCCCGTAATAACATTCAGGGAGCTTATCGCCGGTGTATTCGCAATAATAGAGGTCGGTAACATGACTTCCGGCCGTTCCGCTAAAGGCAGGAACCTGCGCCACATCGCCTACAATCAAAACAAAGCTTTGTGGGTTGTACCCGGCAGGTGGATTGTTGTAAAAGTTTTGCAGATATGATTTTATGCTTGATGTGGTGGTATCAACAGAAGGATTATCTGTATAAGCTTCAACGACCTTAAAACCTTTTTTTGTTTTCCATTCAACGAATGGTTGTAAGGCCTCTTCAAACATAGGATCGGAAACAATGATGTAGGTTACCGGTGCATCATCGATCAATTCGCGGGCCTGGGGTGGGGCATGGTTGATCAATTGGGTATAATTGGCCTCGAACCATGGGGAATAACCTTTGGCTTTTTCAGTGTTGGTGCGTTGGATGTCGGCTCCTTTAAAACTAATTTCACATTCGATATCGTTAAAAACATTCAATTCGCCTGTTACAGGATTGTACTGGAAGGGGGCGATTTCGAGCCGGGCAATACGCACACCGCGGATAATTCCTAAGTCAACAACTTTCACGGGTTCCTGGCCGAAGAATTCGTTTTGTGTATAAACTTCGCCATTATAATGAAATGGCAAATCCCCAAGGTTGTCGATGCTTTTTGAAACCGAAGGCTGGAAAGGGAAAAGCTGGTTTGAGATATTGTAATCCGATAGTTTCACAGTTTCATAAGAGATGCTGCTAAAACTGATTTCGTATTCACAGCCATAGGGAACTTCGATGAGCTTTTTCATCACCGGCAATTTCGGGTTTCCGGGTTCCATCATGGTTCCGTAATCCGGTATTACAAATTCTGTAAATTCGCCTTGTTGGGTATTTACTGTAAAGTGATTAAATCTTGACAAGGTGTTTTTGATGACCAGGTGTTCGTCAGAGCTTTCGATAAGCTCAAATGAAGCAGCCTTGCCTGAAACCTGAATGGTTTGGGCTGTTGTATTGAATGCAAAAAACAGGCAAGCCAAAAAGATGCCTGAGAATGTGAGAATACTCTTTTTCATTGATTAATATTTATTTTACAATTACTGTATTTGTCTTTTTTTCCAAATATCTGGGTTTTGGCTAGTGTGAAATACTGCTGATATAATCACCAACTGTTTTTTTTCATCAAGTTGATAATGGATCATGAAGGGAAAAACGTTTAGCACGGCAGTTCTCACATTATCATATCTGATTTCGAAAGTCCTTGGGTTTTGTTTGATGAAAGCTACCGCTTCACGGACGTGCCTGGCAAACCTTTGTCCAAGGCCCTTCTGTCTTCCGTTATACCAATCAGAAGCTACTTTAATGTCATTCCTTGCAAGGGGAAGTAGAATTACCTTAAACATTACAAATCTTTCTCAATATCATCCATTGCTGTATCGAAGTCCAATACATCATTTGGATTCTTTTTATATGCTTCGAGGCGCTCCCTAACAACACTTTGTTGCCAATCAGGAACAAGCGATTCGTCCTGTTCGATGCCTTTGTATTTACTTTTTAATTCTATCCATTCACTAATCGGGATAAATACTCCTGTTGTTTTTCCTGTGCTGTCTGAAATATATTGAAGGTTCATAATTGATATTTTTAAATCTTTGAACGGCAAAGATAATAGCTAAAATTTGAACGCTCCGCTTTAATCAGAAAACGGGTGTATAACGAATTTCATTATAGAACACAGATGACACGGATTTTACTGATTTAAGCGGATTGAAAAAATCCGTTTATCAGTGATTATCCGCGTAATCAGTATTATCCGTGTTCCATTTAGAATCTGAACTGGAAATTTGCCCTTAACCAAAAACAGGCTGTTAAAAGATTTCTCCCCCGACAGCCTGTCCTTAAAAATTCATATTAAACCGCTTATCGTGAAATAACGATTTTTTTAGTTTTGTTAAAAGTATCACCTTCAAGACGGAGATAGTAAACACCATCAGCAAGGTCATTCAAATTGATGGTTTTTACGAAGAATCCGTTTACATCCATCTGCTCAGTCTGGTACACAACTTCACCTACAATGTTCATTACACGAATACTAACTTTATCGTTGGCATTCAGCTCAAGTGTAAAGCTTCCTGTACTTGGGTTTGGATAAATCGACAAAGGAACTTCACCATTGTTATCATCAATACCGGTACAGTTTTGTACGAGAATATCAAATTGGTTCGACCAAGGGCCTTCGCCACAATCGTTGATACCACACACCTTTAATGTAGCCATACCTTCAACCAGGTCGCTCCAAACAATTGTACATTCAGTTCCGTTTTCTGTCAGTGTTCCGGCCTCCGGTGGGTCGAGTACCCAAACGTAGGATGTTGCATAAGCTACTGCATCTACAACATAAACATCGGTATTGCCCTGGCAGACCTGCTCTTCACCAGCCATGTTTTCAGGAGTTACGGGCATTGCCATGGTGTTGATGTAATTATTCTTGGTCATGGTGTTGGAACCTGCAGTTCCGGTAACAGTAAGTGTTACATCAAATTCACCCATTTCTTCATACATAACTGTCGGATTTTGTTCAGTTGAAGTGGCAGGTGTACCGCCTTCAAATTCCCAGGCCCATTCAGTTGCGCCACCGGATGAATAATCGGTGAACACTACTTCCTCGCCTTCGCAAACATCTGTGGCATCAGCAGTAAAGTTGGCTGCAACGCCAGATTGAATGATTCCGAAGAAACCTAAATAGGCTTCCATCAGCTCAGTTTTTGAAGCATCGCTGTCATCCAACCCGCCAAATTCGAAGGAAGCACCAACAGTGGTGTAAGAACCTTCATCATAGGAAACGGCACAACCATAAGATGGAGAAGCATTCATAAATAATTGCTCGGCACCTGTACCTGGCCCGATATGATCGATCCAGTTGTTCTCGCCGCTATACGCAAATGAAAGGCCTTCGGCGATAGTTCCAGCCTGTCCGTTGATGGTTGAAAGGTCACTAGAGCCATCACTTGAGGCGTTGATGTGGAAATAATCGTGTACTGCTGTTTGATCATCATAATACCAGGTATCGCCACCTTCCATATAAAGTGAGCCACCGGCATCCAGTAAACTTGCAAGTGCAAGTCCCTGGGCAGTTGACAGCGTTGTGTTGCTACTATACACACCCAGACAAACAAAAGCCGAAGAATAGAGTGTGAGGTCAGCAGGCATGGTTGTTACATATTCGACTGCAACACCAAGTTCTTCGATGGCATCTTGCATGGCCGGGCCTGAAGAGTTGTTGGGATCAAGGTCGATAATTACAACAGGAATTTGTCCAATAACAGTATTGAAGGATCCGTTTCCTGAGAGGTTATAATCGGCAGTAAATTCGAAGTCAAGTTGTGCCATATGGCCTGCAGGAGTAGCTTCATCAGCGTAAGCTTCAAAAGTTGCCATACCCATTCCTTCGGCAGCAATATCGCCATAAGCCTGGGGATCGGTGGTATTTACCTGGAGGTACATATCGCTGCACATTAATTCGCCCATAACACTAAAGGCATCTGCTGAACCAGTATTGTTTACATAAACTGAGATTTGGACAGTTTCGCCCGGATCAATTTTCCCGTTGTTGTTTCCTGTAGGATCTGAAATAGTGTAGTCTTCCAATTCAAGTGCCGGTGCATGTCCTGTAATAACAATGTTACTTGTCCATGTATCGGTGCCATCAGAAGCGGCTACATCAAAAAGTACGGCATGTCCGTCAGGAAGGTTTTCGGCAACATCAAAAGCGAAACCATCAGTTACTTCAACTATCGCTTCTGGCTCAACATCGCCATAGTTTTCTTCGCCATCAGTTATTGTGATGTATTCATCTTCTGTTGAAAGTGTAACCACTACATCTTCGGCAGTGTAAATACCAACATTTTTAACACTTAAACTTAGTAGGATTGCCTCGGCATAATCCATCATACCGTTTCCATTGCCACCTGTAGCATCGTTAATGATGAAGGAATCCTTAACTACATAAGGGCCATCCTGTGGGATAATAGGAACCGATTCCTGGAAAGGAAGGTAGTTGTGCCTTGTTACTGTTACGGTTGCTTCACCAGGAGTTTGAACCGGCTCATCAAAAGTAACCATAGCCATACCAGTAGCATCGGTATAAGCTACAGAATAAACTGAACCATCCTCGTTAGAAACACAAACCATGGCATTTTCAACAGGGCCTTCAGTGCCAATTACATTTACTCCAAATTCAGCAACACCAAGGAAAATCTGCTCGTCATGTGTTACTGTCAGGTTCATGGGCTGAAGTGTCCATGGTTCGATGGAAGCATCGCCTAACCATAGGTAAGTACGTACATTTGAACGGCCTATATCACCATGCACATTCAATACAGTAAGGTTTGCAAAGTTGGTTACATAACCAATGTTTGTAATGTCGTCGTTAAAAACAGCTTTGTACATTTCCTTGTCGTAATCGTGATTTGGAATAGTATAGGAAGGAATGATAGCTCCGTTAACGGCAACCGATCCAACTGGCGACTTCATAAATGATTCGCAAAGACAGGTGCCGCTATATTCTACGATATCCATATTGTCGCAACAAACATCAAAAAATACAAAAAGTTTGTCAACATTAGTAAGCTGGGCAACATGCGTTGCGGTAAAACTTCCTGTTGAACCCCACTCCCAGAGTTCGGTAGCACTACCGTGGCCACGGTAGTTAAAAATTCCTACGCCACTTTCGTTTACAAAATTAACCACATCGGCATTTGAAGCACCGGCACCACCGTAAGCAGTCTCAAAAATTGGGGTTTGAATACCATAATTAAAAGTTCTGATCTCTTCACAACACTGGGTATATTTACCGGGATAATCTTGCTCATGTGCAATCAAAATGGTGTTTTCAGCCCAGTTATCCGATACGTCAGGTGTAAGGTAATGGGTCATTGTTTTGTCGATCTGGAGTTCCAGTTCGGTGATGGCCCCGTTATTATAAACAAAACGGCCAATAGCCAAATCGGCATAGTGATCGTCGGGACCATCCATGCATGAGTACCAGCTATCAGAGTATGAATCATCTTCGCCACTCGGAGCCCACAAATACATGGGGACAATATTTGGGCCACCACCTGAACCGCCGTTAGGATAAGCGTCGCCAACCATTAAAACATATTCCAGGCCTTCGTCATAGAGGTCGGAAATATAATCTTTGAATTCTTGTGGTGTATCAAAACCGGCTTCAAGTGTCTTTACTTCAACTTTATGTCCCATTTGGTTTTTGTAATCAACCAGGGGTTGGATGGCATCCAATGCTTCGGTATTGGTAATGATGAGGTATTTGATACCGGGGGTGTCGCGCAAAGATTCAGTATAGCCCAGGTCGCCAAAATTAGAGATGGCAGTTTGGTACATATTATAGAATTTCGGTGTCAGCTCTTTGCTGCGCTTAAGTTGAGCAGAATTGTCGGAACCTGCAAATTCAATTTCAATAGTCATGTGTGTTATCACTTCCAATTCCTGGGTTGCAGGATTGTAAGTAAAAGGTGTAATATGTAAACCTGATACTTTTACATCGCGCCAAATATTAGGCTGGTCAACAATTACATTTTCGTTTGGATAGTTTCCAACTTTTGAATAAAAAGCTTCGTCCATCACAAATTCGTGATCGTGCCCACCGGGGTTGTCAGTGGTTGGAGTTTGGAAAGGATAGATGTTGTATCCAGTAAGTTTTGTAGTTTCAATATTGCTAATGGTAACTGAAATTGCCAGGTTATCGGGGATACCGATGAGTTCGTGGAGCATTGGCAATTCGGGACGGCCAACGGCTTTGGTTGTCATATCCTCGATCAGGCTGATCCTTTGAAAGTTCTTTTCGCCCTCAGCGACTTGTTCGCTGAACATACCCGGTACAATAACTTCAAATGTCAAACCTGCACGGTCGGACTGAAGGATAGTAATAGCTGCCTGCTCAGGTTGCCCGCTGGTAAATGACACCCAGCTTTTTTGAGCGAACACGGAGCCAAAAGCTACAACGAGTGTTAATAGAATTGTAAATCTTCTCATAGTTTAAATAATTTTTGTTATTGAATTATTAGTTGGTTTTTATCGAAAAAGCGCCGAAATGTACTAAAAATCTAAGGGCGCGGTATTTCGTTAACATTTTTTTAACAGGGTTTTAGTTCTCAGTAGGCAGTCTTCAGTTTGTAGTCGGCAGTCTTCAGTCGGCAGTCTTCAGTCGGCAGTCTTCAGTCGGCAGTAACCCTCTATACTTATACCACTATACCTTATACCTTTATCCCCTATACCTTTTACTTTGTATGAATTATCTTCTTAATTGAAACCGAATTGTCAGTGATGAGTTTGCAGAAGTAGATTCCTTTTTCAAGATTCTGTGCCGAAAACATGAATTTATCCATTCCTTCTACATTTGAGCTTCCTTCGGCAATCACTTTTACTTCAGCACCCAAAGCATTATAAATAGCCAGTTTATAGCTGGAATTGCTCTGTAGATATGCTTCAATAAATACCTTTTCGGTAAAAGGATTTGGATAAACCGAAAGTGGGTTGTCAAGACTCAATTCATTGATGTCGGTAATCACAACATGAATGCTGTTTGAGGGATCTGACATGCAGCCAAATTCGTTGCTTACCACTACATGATAAACATCTTCCCAGGTGCAGGTATATGATTGTCCTGTTGCTCCTTCAATCGCACCCTCGCTGTCGTACCACTGGTTGCCTTCGGCAGCATCCGAGTATAAAGTTTCTATCACAAGGTTGATGAAAGGAGTTTCGGGAAGTTCGTGTACTGTGATGGTAGCTTGTGAAGAAACAGTATTTGTCCCATCGTTGATTTCAACAGTATAAGTAGTTGTTTCTTCTGCCGTGCACATAGGGTTTTGAATAGTTGGGTCGTTCAATCCAGTTTCAGGAGTCCACTGGTAAGTATAAGTTCCTGAACCTCCATTTGGATAAGCTGTCATTTGCGATTCTTCTCCCACACAAATTTCCGTTGGATTGCAAACCACATTCACTGCAAGTACGCCTCCGGCAATATTTACAGTATAATCTTCAGTTTCGCCGTAGCTGAATGCTACACAAGGATCGGCAGCAGAGTTTTGCCAGTTGGCACGGACCCTTAAACATTTAATTCCACCGTTTACTGATTGAGGAATGGTAATATCCACATCATAAACCTGACCTGAATTCACCAAGTTGTAATCTTCGATCAGCATTTCATCTTCATCAAATGTCTTGTTGCTATTGAGGTCGATCCACAGGCAAACTTGCTGGTCGTCGTACCCGGTTTCGAAGCTGACGGTATAAGTCCCACCAGGTTCCAGGTCGGTTGACATATCAGTGAAATCACCATAACCATCTATTCCCTGGTCGTTGCTACAGCCATTGTCCATGTTATCTATATCTTCAAGGGCAAAGCCGGTCAGGCCATCACCATATGAGCAATTGGCTGCAGGGAAACAATAATCAGTAAAGGGCAAGGAGATATTATCACTTTGCTCGATACCATACATCGCTTCAAAGTTGATGTCGATACTGGCAGTATATCCGGCCGGTGTATTTTCGCTGGCAGAAATTAAAAAACCAGCGTCTTGCGAAGCACCTGCTGATAAGTCACCCATATCCTGTGAGCTACTTGTATTCACCGTGATGTACTGATCGCTTGAAGTAAGCATTGCCATCACTTCATAAGCATCAGCACCACCATTATTAGCTGCGGTGATAACAATATCAGCAGTTTCACCTGGGTCAAGCAATCCGTTGTTGTTTCCGGCGGCATCGTTGATGTAAAAATTGTCCATTTGCAAATGTGGGGCATTGGCCGTAATTGCAAAACTACCATTAGTAAGTAAAGTGCCGTTATACTCAATAAGCATTGAAAAATAAATCTGATGTTGATCAGAAACATTGGCAGCAATGTCGAATGCAAAGGCATCTTCTATCACTACAGTTTCCCCTACCAAAATATCGCCAATATCTTCAGTGCCATCAGTTATTGTAACATACTCATCGCTTGACGTAATGGTTACAAATACACTTTCTGCCAGGTGGCTTGCTGAAATGTTTTCAAATGTGGATGTAAGCATAACAGGTTCATTATAATCTGGGAGGCCATTATTGTTTCCTCCCGGATCAGTAAGCGTTGAAGAAACATAACTTACATAAGCGGTTCCTGGAGGAATAACAGTTATCGGGTATTCGTGCAACTGGCAGTTGTATCCGGAAACATAGATTGTAGCATCGCCGGGTATTTCAATCATTTCATCAAATACAATTTCGGCCATACCGGTAGCATTAGTAATGCCTTTTCCATAATAAACATCATCTTTAATGAAAACACATTCCAGCCCTTCAACCGGGCCGTTTCCGTTTATTGTTATCTCCATTGAACTAACGCCCATGGGCAATTCCAGGTTATAGCTTGCACTTATTTCGGTAGGTTCGTCAGCCCAGAAACGTACGGCAGCATCACCCAGCAGGTTGCAGTCGTAGAAGTTCCAGCGCAGGGCACCTTCTTCGTGCTGGCCGGGTGCTGTTACCCATGGTGCAGTTTCGATGCGGGCCATGGTGTAGGCCATTCCCAGATGACTTTCTTTTTTATCGTAATAAGCATCAACCAGTTCACGGTTTAGGTGGGCAGCAGGGCCTTCGGTCTGGCCTTCGTTAAACCAGCCATAACGCGAGTTCATATAAACTGCAACTGCCATCTTATCGATACCGATCATTTTTTCGGCAATACAATCGTTGTCGTCGAAAGCGCCACAAATACAGCCGTGCGAAAAGATCAGTGCATAATTATGTGTTACCCCATCCAGCGGGCCGAAATTTGAATTGGTAATATCGCTGTTGTAAAACTTCATGGTATAGTTGGAATTGGCGTGCCCCACATGATGAATGAATGAAGTTCCCTGGTTCATCGCGTTTTTCAAATCACTTGCTGACCATGAACCTTCACTTTCGTACATTTTTTCGATGTTTTGATCTTCGGGGATACCGTTGGTTGTGTAACCATTATCTTCGTGGTAGCCAATCAAAAGTTCGAGATAATCAGATCCGTAGGTTTCGGGTGGGTCGTAAAGCCATTCGCCAACCAAAAATGGGTTGTCCAGTTCACCCAAAACAGGGCTTTCCTGGTACATGATGGTTTTGTTCATCAGCGCGTCAAGTTCAGCCTGGGTTGAAACCGACATTCTGCCCAAGCCAATTTCGGGAAGCAGGTCGTCTTCGCCAATTTCTCCCCATTTGCTGTTTCCATTGTCATTCCATGTGCCATCAAGGGCGCAGAAATATAGGTCGGCAGGGATGTCACTGTCTTCATAAACCGAGGAGGATTGAACATGGCAATAAAATCCGCGATAGGGAACATGTTCCACATCACCACCCAAAGTTACGTGCTGGATGCCATGCTCCTGGTATTCCTGGATGATATAGTTCCTGATTTTTTCGGGGTTGTCCTGTCCGGTCATGGTGGAATAAATATCTTCGGTAGTGGCAATTTGCGCGATAATTCCGCGTGGTGCATAAAAATCAACCAACTGCTGGAAGTCGTCAGTAAACTGTGCTGGTGTGATGATAATCATTTGGTAATCATCGCCACGGGTTTCTTTTACAGGATAAGCAGAGATGGCCTCAGTGTTTTGGGCGAGGTTTGTAAGCCTTTTCAAAACTTCAGCACCTGAATGCAGGTTTTCTAAAGCTTTTTCAGCTTTTTCATCATTATCGGAGTTAATCCTGATGGTAAGTGTTTTGTAATAAGAAACCTGACCAGTTACCGGATTGTATTTCACCGGGGTAAACGCTGTCATCGCGACAGCATAACCATTAAGGAATTGCGTGGTGAGTTCGCCTTCAGGACTTTCGGGATAGCTGGCATTTTTTTGATAAACGTCTTCCTTAAAAGCAAAAATTCCCGAGCCACCTTTAGAAATGGGTTGGGAATGCTGCATAGGATAAAGTTGATAAAAGCCTTCAAGAATAACTTCTTCGCCGGGAATAATTTCGATTTCCCTGGCTGCATGTCCGGGAGGCAGCAATAACGAGACGCTAAAATATGGAAGCATCGGCTCCCCCGAGACACCCGTTAAAAGTGCATTTTCAAAATCAACAATTTGAAAACCTTCCGCTTCAGAAATTTGCGGGCCTGAAAATTGGTAGTTTTTTTCAGTAAAATCAGCAAATGCAATGCTGCTTAGAAATACTAGTGTTGTTAAAGATAGTAAAAACTTTTTCATATAAATTTAGTTGTTTTTTATGAAACAAGCAAAGAGGGTTTAGCTCCCTCCTTGCTTTTTAAGAACAGTGATTTAAAAAGAAATATTATTTATTAATGATCAATTTTTCAATTTTCCGGGTGTTGTCCGATTTTACTTCTACAAAGTAAACTCCATTGTCGAGTTGTGGGGCATTTATCAAAACCTGGTTTTGCCCGTTGGTGGAGGTTTCAAAAACTGTTTTCCCGTTAAGGTTAATAATCTTCACGGTTGAAGCAGTTCCATCATTTACAAAATTCAGGGTAAATGTGCCAATGCTTGGATTAGGGGAAATAGAAATACCTGATGTGGAATTCACATCATCAATCCCGGTGCAATCATCCACTTCAATTTCAAAGTTCTCCGAGAAGTCTCCTTCGCCGCAAGGATTCATTCCCTGAACGGTTAAAGTCGCCATTCCAAGATAAGCATCAGACCATTCAATGGTTACCATCATATCGTCACCGGTAATTTCTCCGGCTTCAGCAGGGTCGAGCATCCAGTAATAGGATTCGGCATAATCAATTTCATCTGTTGAATAAACATTTGACCCATCCATGCAAACCCAATCATCACCTGAAATTGTTCCGGCAGCCATTGGCATTGGCATAAAGCTCAACTCCATATCAGCAGTCATGGTCGAACCACCGTCGCCATAAACAGTAATGCTAAGTGTAACCATCCCGTAAAGGTAATCATCGGCACTTGGGGTATAAATAGCATCAAGGGTAGTGTTATCATCAAAAGTACCGCTGCCACTTGTTTCCCACATCAGGGAATTGTAATTCTGGGCATATGCGTTGGTTTCATAATCCATTCCTACGCAGGATTGATCATTGCCACCGGCATTCACACTCATGATTCCATCGTTCGCGGCAGGTAGTTCAATAAAATCAACCCATGCACAATCGTCGCCATTGGCAACATAAACATCTTTTTCATAAACCCAGCGGAAAGTATGCTCGCCTTCGGTAACGGCATATGCAACCCTGCCCCATGCCACTTCACCTGCCCACCCATCTTTTTTACTGTTGTCAATGTAAAACTCCATATAGTCGTATCCATCTTCGGAACTTACTTTGCGGTAAAAGGAAATACTGTCGGGTCCAGCCACTTCAATTGTAAGTTTCATTTCAGTTGTAGCTTCATGAGGAATAGCTCCCGATTTGGCTGTATATGTTCCTTCAAATGCTCCTGAGCTTTCAATAGTCCAATCAGCATTTCCGGCAAATTCCCATGGGTACTGGCTAAAGTCACCAGTTTCAAAATCTTCGACGATGAGGCCAATTTTTGGAAAGAAAGAAGCTTCAAGATTATAATATCCGGAAGTAACTTCAAACATCAATTCCACAGAAATGCCAACTGAAGCTTCTACATCAACGGTGATATTAAAAGTTGCCGTAGCAGTTTCGTTGGCTTCGAGCGTTCCAAAGTCAAAGGAGGCTGAATTGATGGTAATATCGTTGCTGGTGGTAGAGAGCATGGCCATTGTACCAGGGGCATCAATTTGTCCCATGTTGGAAGTTTCTACGATGATGTCGGCTGTTTCGCCTGGGTCAAGACTGCCATTGTTATTACCACCTATATCACTAATACTAAAATTGCCCACCATCAGGTTAACACCATTGGCTATAACTTCAAAACTACTTTCCCAGGCTTCGTCAGCATTGGAAGCTGTTAGTATAAATTTGATGTTTTCACCACCAGGGATATTGTTGGCCACATCAAAGGCAAAAGCATCTGTAATTTCAATCACATCTTCTATGCTGAAGTTGCCGAAATATTCGCTGTTGTCGGTTATGGTAATATATTCTGATCCTGTTGAGAGTTCAACGGAAATATCATCTGCTGGCTCATCACTAAAATTACCCATCGAAAGTGTAAGCATTACAGATTCAGCAGGATCCAATTCACCATTGTTGTTTCCTGATTCATCGTTGATGCTGTGTGAATAATAACTGGGGCCGGGCAATGAGGTTGCTTCAATGGCTGCAAGGGCATTAATCCTTCCGGAACCGGTATTGTTATTTTTTCCGGGAGTAAGCACGTGGGCTGTTTCTTCAATGGTTTGACAGATTTCAGCAGGGCTTAGTGTGTTGTTTTTCTGAAGCATCAGTGCTATCATCCCTGCGTTTGCAGGTGTAGCCATTGATGTTCCACTCCAACCGTCTTCGTAGCCGGTATTGCTATAATGTGCCAGCGACTTGATGTTTGAACCGGGGGCACATACGTCGGGGCGGATAAGGCCCATTCCGGGAGTGTAAGCATAATCGTTGTAAGGATTAACACTTTCCCATTCGCAAGGGCCCCGGCCCGAAAAACCTGAGAGGGCATCACTGCTGGTTGTTGAACCAATACAAATTATTCCGGATATTCCGCCTATCAGGGTTTGATCGGGGTGGAGCCATGGTGGAGGCAAGTCGCCGGGAGTCCTTACATTATCAGGAATTGGATAGGTTCCCTGGTCCTGGCCTTCGTTGCCGGCAGCTACTGAAGCAAGTACACCTGCAGCCATGCTGGCATCAAAAGCTTGGCGCCAGGCAGTACGGTTTACTCCCCATGAATGTTGCCATCCCAAAGAAAGGCTCATCACATGTGCGCCATTCTCAACACTAAATTCGATAGCTGACCAAACGCCGCTTTCACTTCCGCCGCCACCTGAATCCAGAACTTTACAGCACATGATGGTTGCCCCGGGGGCAACACCGGTTTGTGAACCTGCAGTTCCATCGCCGGCAACAGTACCCGAACAGTGTGTTCCGTGCCCATGGTCATCCATCGGATCGTTGTCGTTGTTTACAAAATCATAGCCATGGTTAGGATATTCTTCACTTTCCCAAACATGGTCTTCTAAATCAAAATGGTCGTAATTTACCCCGGTATCAATTACCGAAACAATAATGCCTTCTCCGTTAAAACCCAGTGCCCATACATCGTCGGCATTTATTTTCAACACATTCCAGGTAATTTCCCGGCCACCGTTAAGGTTGCCCTGTTCCGGCTTCCGGTTTTCATATTCCTTCGGGTCAAGGAGGACCCTGTATTCGTCATAATCGATGCTTGCAATATCGCTACGCTTAGAAAGTGCTTCAATAGCTGAAGGTGCGGCATAGCAATTAATTACATTGGCAATCCAGTAAGTTGTAACCTTTTCAACAGTCTTTGCCCTTTGGAGTGTGCTGAGTTCTGCCAAAACACCTTCCTGCGAAAAGCTGGTAAATTGCTTTAAAACCGACATTACATATTCACGTCTATCTGCCACTCTCATTGATTCTACTTCCTGGATGAGTGCTTGTGTGTCGAATTGTTCACTGAGGGTGATATTGATCCTGATAAGATCGTCAGTAGAAGAGTTTTCAATCGTTTGTTTTAAGTGGGTAGTAATGGTCTCACTTCCGGTAACAGATTGGCTAAAACCGGACATTAAAAATACCGCGATGAGTAGCAGTGTAGAAAGTTTTCTCATAAAAAGTATCTATTTAGATTGTTAAAGTATTTACTAAGACCCCAATGGATTGGAATGGTTGCCCGAGAGGCTTGTTTTTAAAAGGATTTTTAAAAATAATGATTGGTTAATATCAGCTGGAAATGAATTTAAGTTGAGCAAAACAAGTGATTTTAGTTGTGTTAGTTTGATGCGGCAAAGTTACTAGCTTTATTGTAACATACTGAAAATTTAGGCTTTATTAAGTCTTTTATTGCCAACTATTACTTACATGATTGATAGATTTGCCAAAGTTGAAATATCGTTCAAAAGAAAAGTCATTGATGGTCATTGATAGTCATTAATGGTCATTTGTAGTCATTGATGGTCATTTCTCATACACCGTAGCTTGCGAAGGTGGGGGTAGTAATTAATTGTATTTGTTTTTTTAATGTTAATTTGACTCAAAAACCTGTCCTTTGGAATTGTAGAGGTAAACATACAGGTACTGCGGGTAAACGTCGGCAAAATACGAAATAATACTTCCCACTTCTGACGTGGTGCCATCGTAATCGTAAACAAAGGATTTTGCATATTCAAATTCGAGGTAATCGGGCACGATAATTTTTCCGGCACTATCTGCCTGAAAGTAACCATAATCCCCATGGTTCAGGATAAGGGGCACTGCCCCAATGTTTTCCAACGAATCGAGAAAAGCATCAACTTTTTCTTCTCCTTCAGGTTCAAAATACCTGGCAAGCCCCCAGATGGTATTTTCTGGAATGCGGTAAAGTGTGTCGTAGGGAATGTTTAATAATTGGGGATCATCAAAATCAATGACATATGATTCTTCAGTAACTTTCAGGGAGCCTGTATTTTCAGCATCTCCTACTTTGATGGAAACCGGGTAATCCCCAATACCAAAACTTCCCAGGTCAAGGGTTTCGATGGCCGGGCCGGGGCCAGTTAAACAATAATCAGATTTTTCGACATCAATAAGGGTGATGTCAATATTCTCCGGGTCCGAGGAAGATGAATAACGGATGACATTGTCGAGGCAATTGTATTCCTCAACCGTAAAAAAGTTGAAATGCAGACGCCTTGGGCCCTCTGACAACTCTTCAGTCATTTGCAAGCTAACTTCCCCAAGTTGAAGGTATTCTTTTTCGTGTTTGAGGCAGGAGGAAAATAATGAAAAGATGGCTAACAAAAGTAGTGCTGAAGTAAAAGTTTTTTTCACGGGAATTGGGTTTTAATAAACGGGCTCTTAAAAAGCCATTTTTTCTAAAAAGTTGTTTAAATTATCTTTAATGAAACTTTCGTTTTGCGATTTCGAAAAGCTTATTGAAGGAGGGTTTGTTTTCTTCGCTGCCATAACTCAATTTCAATTGATCGATGTAATGAATTGCTTCATGAAAATCGTTGGTACCGTTGAGTGCTTCTATGGTCTGATTGTATGTTGACATTTCACCCTTAAAGATTTCGTTGATAAACAAAAACTTATCGTTGATACCAATGGCAGCTTTGATATCCGCAATTTTGTTTTGCTTAATTTTTGCAGCCAGACTGTTGTCCTCATCATTTTGATAAACATCGGCAAGCGTTTTTGAAGCGCTAAAGAGGTCGAGCGAGGCCTTTGTGTCAGGGTTTGAATTATTATCGGTAAACTGCCTGGGCAATTCTTCGCTTAGTTCCTTCTCTTCAAAAACGGGCTCATTTTCTTCCGGCCCAACGTTGGTTATTTCAAATTCAAGGGGTGCTTGTTCAGGTACTGTATTAATTTCTTCCTTCGGAGTAAGTACATGTTCTTCGGCCTCAATTACCGGGTTAACCGGTATTTCAACTGGTTCGGCAACTTTTTCTTCCTCAATGATATTTTCATCATCAACATGTGCTACAGTTTGCCGGGCACTACTGATGTCCAGTTCATAAATCAAGTCGTATATTTTCTTGATGTCATCGCTAAGAATATCTTTATCAATTCTTGAAATCCCATGATTCTCACCGGTAGCCCTTTTCCAATCAATTTGTATTTTACTGATCAGCTTACTTATTTTTTCTTGTGTTGATAAGGTTTGCATGATTTATATGATTCAGATGCCGGATTGCGTTTTTTATTCCTTAATTTTGTCGTGATTTTAACGATGAAAAACCCAATTCATTATCCTGTTGGGATAATTACTGATGAGTTGATCGGTTTTAGGTAAATTTATTAATGTGGGCCTGGCCCGGGAAAGAAAGATATTACATGTTTCTCGAATATAAAATAGATCCATCATCTCGCCGTGGTTGGATAGAAGTAATTTGTGGTTCGATGTTTTCGGGCAAAACCGAAGAGCTCATCCGCCGTTTGAAAAGAGCTAGGATCGCCAAGCAAAAGGTAGAGATTTTTAAACCAGCAGTGGATGTACGCTACGATGAAGAGAACGTTGTATCGCACGATGCTTCTTCCATTCCTTCATGGCCGGTTGAATCCTCATCACAAATCCTATTGATGGTGAATGATGTTGATGTAGTAGGTGTTGATGAAGCGCAATTTTTCGACTCCGAACTTATTTCGGTTTGCAATCAATTGGCAAATAGTGGCATCAGGGTAATTGTTGCCGGCCTCGACATGGATTTTACAGGCAAACCTTTCGGCCCAATCCCGGCCTTGCTTGCCAGCGCCGAATATGTTACCAAAGTACATGCAATATGTATGCATTGTGGCCATCTTGCCCAATATTCGCACCGCACCATCGAAGGGGACAAGCTTGTGGTGTTGGGCGAAACAGAAAGTTATGAACCCCTCTGCCGAAGATGCTACAACGAAAAACGGAAAATGCATAAAGAAGTTAATCGTTAAAAGTGAATTGTTAATTGTTAAAAGCTATTTGTAGGGTCACGATTAACCTTTTTTTTGAACAAGCATTTAACTTTATAACCTCCAGCTTCAAAAACCCAACTTCCACCGTTCTATACGGGATTTACCGTTGAAACATAATAATTTCAACTTTTTGTAGTTAACACAATATTAAATTAATTAGCGATCAAAAACAGATACATCGAAAACATTTTGTTACTATGAAAAAGTATTTATTGGGGGGACTTATAATTATGTTGAGCGTGTTCTTTGTAGGATGCAATAATCAATCAACGGAAAAGAAACCAGAAGCTAAAACGGCAAAGAAAGAGCAAACTACCACCAGCTCTGCTAAAAACAAAGCAAATGCCACAACGGCTACAAAACCGATTGAAAGAAAGGGACAGAAAGTAAAGGTAAGTACAAAGTATGGAGATATGGTTTTAGTACTTTATGACGAAACACCAATGCACCGCGACAACTTCATTAAACTCGTAAATGAAGGATATTATAACGGCACACTTTTCCACAGGGTGATGCAAGATTTTATGATCCAGGGCGGTGATCCTGATTCAAAAAATGCAGCTCCTGGCCAAGGGCTCGGTAAAGGTGGCCCCGGCTATACCATCGAAGCAGAATTTACCCCTGAGTTTTATCATAAAAAAGGCGCACTTGCTGCTGCCCGTCAGCCCGACCAGGTAAATCCGCAAAAAAGATCTTCTGGCTCACAGTTTTATATAGTCCAGGGAAAACGATACACAGATGCAGAGTTGAACCAAATGGCAAAGAGGACCGGGGCTTTTTATACACCCGAGCAAATCAAAGTTTATCAAACCATAGGGGGTACTCCTTTTCTCGATACGGAGTACACCGTGTTTGGTGAGGTAGTGGATGGTATGGGAGTCATCGATAAAATTGCCGCTGTTAAAACCAGTGCCCAAAACCGCCCGGTTGAAGACCTGGAAATGACCCTTACTTTGATAGAAGAATAATCGTTCGAAAGAATTCATTTTGATCTTCATCAGGACATTCTGATAAAAAATCCTTTTTTTTGCAAAAATTATTAAAACTAAGAATTATGAAAAAAGGATTATTTTTATTCGCAGCAATCACATTATTTTTTAATATCCAAGGATTTACACAAGAAAAAGTGGTAAAATTTGTAATTCATACCGATTATGGCGACATCAAGGGTTTGCTCTATAATGAAACCCCACAGCACAGGGATAATTTTGTTAAATTGGTAGAAGACGGATGGTACGATGGTTCACCTTTCCACCGCGTGATCGAAAATTTTATGATACAAGGCGGATCGAATGCCAATGGCCAACAAGATCCCGGATATACTGTTCCTGCTGAAATCCTGCCCCAGTACTATCATAAAAAAGGAGCGCTGTCGGCAGCGAGGATGGGCGATCAGGTTAATCCCATGAAAGCTTCATCGGGCTCACAGTTTTATATTGTTCAGGGTCAGGTCTATAACGATGCAATGCTCGGACAGATGGAAGCACGCAGCGGAGTTGTCTATAGTGAAGAACAGCGTAAAGCTTACGAGAATGTTGGCGGAACACCACATCTCGATGGTGCCTACACCGTTTTTGGACAGGTGGCAGATGGCTTTGATGTGATTGATAAAATTGCTGCCGTAAAAACAGGCCCTGGCGACAAACCAGTTGAGGATGTGAAGATGACGATCGAAATCATTGACTAATAGTTTTAAAATTATCCCAATGAAAAATAAGATCAGGGAAATATTTGATTCCATTGATAACTTCAAGGCAGGTTCTGTTGAGGAACTCGAGGACTTCAGGATAAAATACCTGAGCAAAAAAGGACTTATCCCGGGTTTATTTGGTGAGTTCAAAAATGTTGCCCCCGAAGCCCGCAAAGAAGTTGGCATGGCCTTAAATGAATTAAAAAATAAGGCACAGGAAAAATTGAACCTTGTTCAGCAGGAATTGTCGGGTAAATCAGATTCAGGCCAAAAGCTGGACGAAGATTTTTCCAAGCCTGTCGATTTTTCTGATTTGGGTTCACGCCACCCACTCACTATTGTTCGCCGTCAGATACTTGATATTTTTTCCCGCATTGGTTTTACTGTTTCCGAAGGCCCCGAAATAGAAGATGACTGGCACAATTTTGAGGCCCTCAATTTTATTGAAGAACACCCTGCCCGCGATATGCAGGATACTTTTTTTATTGACGACAAGGACGAAAAAATAGTGCTTCGTACACATACTTCATCCGTGCAGGTGCGTGTGATGCAAAACCAGCAGCCTCCGATACGGACAGTTTCACCGGGACGCGTATTCCGCAACGAGGCAATATCAGCCAGGGCGCATTGTATTTTCCACCAAATTGAAGGACTTTATGTTGACCAAAATGTTTCCTTTGCCGACCTCAAGCAAACCCTTTATTATTTTGCAAAGGAATTATTTGGGGAAGAAACAAAAATGCGTCTCAGGCCTTCTTATTTCCCATTTACTGAACCTTCGGCAGAAGTTGATATTTCTTGTAACATTTGTGGCGGAAAGGGTTGCAATATTTGCAAATATTCGGGCTGGGTTGAAATTCTTGGATGCGGCATGGTTGATCCACAGGTGCTCGAAAACTGTAATATCGACAGCAATAAATATACAGGATATGCTTTTGGTATGGGCATCGAAAGAATTACAATGCTAAAATATCAGGTGAACGACCTGAGGTTGTTTTTTGAAAACGACCAGCGATTTCTACGCCAATTCCAGGCCGCAATGTAAGGTGTTTATTTCAAAACCAAGCTATCGCCGTTTACGAAATTAGTTTACAAGTTGATGGCCATGCTCTTCGTGAAACGCACATCTGGCAGTGTATTAATGGTACTCCTGAAAAAATAAATGACCCATGCAATTTGAAGTTGGTTTAGCGTTCTGAAATTCTTTTTGTCTTTGTGTCTCTGTGGTTGCCTGCACAGGGTTTTTGGTCTCATAAAGTAAGCTCATAAAGTAAGCTGACTGTATTTTTCTTGGGAAAGAACAATTCATATTTTCGCTTCTAAAATTTCATTTATGAAATTGATATTTCCTCCTGCCGCGGACATTATGAATAGAATTTGGAGATTAATATTAATAGCTCCTCAATTTCAATTCCCCTTCCTTCAATCCTTCTGAAGTTGCCAAGATAATTACCGGTGAGCTGAATTGTTCCGTTTTCAAAAGAACCGTCGCAATCCCTGCCTCCGCTTTTACAGGATTTTCACCAACCAACTCTGCTTCTCCCTCAATCATGAATTGAACAAGATTTTCGGCATCAGGGATGGTCGTTCCGTTTTCATCACAAATCCTGGCATAAACAAACACCATATCCGGTGAGTCATTTTTAATCGGAATCCCGGAAAGATCAGCTTCCAAAATAATTTGGGTAGCTTTTCCAGGGGTTGAAACTTCGTAAACAGCTACTTCCTTTCCATCAATATATCCTCTTGCAGACAAAGTACCCGGCTCAAACTTTTCCAAATTAAAAATAAAGGGAGGGTAGCTTAGATGTGAGGAAAATTTATCCCTACCGACTTTCTTTTTTTCAATTGATTTTCCATTAAGTAAAAGCTCGACCTCCTCACAATTACTGAAAACGCGCACATCTGTTGGGGAGTTGTTGGTCCAATAATTGGCGATATACACCATTGGCCCGGATTGTGCCGGTGATTTAACCATCTCCTCCGCTGGCCGCTGGCTCTGGTAAAAATAATATGCAAACTTTGGAATTCTAAAAATATCGCTGATGCCTGATGATTCCAAATCGTCGGCATAACCACGGTTGTAATCGAACATCAGCCAGTTGGCATCGCCGATGGTTGATTTGCCTTTGCGGTCGGAGTTGGCCGCTTCCTGGTAATTGAAGGCCTGCTGCAACAAAGCTTTCTCGCCTGCCCCTCTTAACTGACGGCTGGTCCTTTCGTCTTCCTTTAAATCCTGAAATGCTTTTTGGTTGAAACCTGCATTCTGGGCGTAGTATTCCCAATCGCCATATTCGGCAATGAAGATGTTTCTTTTATCTTCTTTATAATTACTCCAGTAATCAGGAGGTTTCGCATGTTGCCTTGCCGGGATAAACAAATCGTAACTTTCATGGTCAATCCAGCCGGCACTGTAAGCATCATCAAAAGGCAATTCTTCATCGAGAATTTGATTGGCTTGCAGCATGAAATCTTCGGTCATGGCCGATTCATTCAATGATAGTTCCCAAAAAACCACACAGGGATGGTTCCGGTCGCGACGGATTAATTCCCGGCAATCCTGTAATGCATTTTCAGTAAAAGTTGAATCACCCACAAATTGCCATCCGGGGATACAGTTCATCACCATCAGGCCAAGCTCGTCACAGGCATCCATAAAAGCATCTGCATGGGGATAGTACGAAAGACGGACGAAATCAAAACCGGCGTTCTTTATTTTCACAGCATCCCTCCATTGTGCCTCATCCGAAAGGGCATAACCAATGTATGGATATTCCTGGTGGCGGTTGGTGCCGCGGATATAGGTTTTCTTGTCGTTCAAATAAAATCCATCTTCATTCAGTTCAATTTTTCGTATCCCGACTTTATCGGTGATTTCATCCACTACTACACCATCAGCAAGCAATTGAATTTCGAGGGTGTATAAATTTGGTTTTTGCAGTGACCAAAGTTCAGGTTGGGGGACCGTAATTCCAGTAACCATTTCCCTGGCTTCACCTGCCAGAAGATTAGTTTCCGGGGAATTAAATTCGAATCGTTTTCCATCAGGTGAGATAAGAAGTGCTTTGTACGAAACAGATGCCTTTACAGAACTCTCATTCCTCGCATGGACCCAAATTATTCCATCAGCCTTATTTTCATCTATCTCATCAAAGTGAACCAGCAGGCCACCACCCCCGGTTTCAACAGCATCAGTGATGTAAATATCGTTGGCTGTTACCAGATAAATATTCCTATAAATCCCACCATAATAATTAAAGTCGAGGGTTTCCAATGGTTTGCCAGGTGGAATTTGAGGATTGTCTTCGTTGTTCACCAATACCTTCACCAGGTTTTTA
>Ga0208900_1000325_pt1 | contig 30868 bp, 29 predicted proteins | sample AntAceMetag02UKK_FD_184763 | JGI IMG/M metagenome (GOLD analysis project Ga0208900, IMG submission 184763) | Saline lake microbial communities from Ace Lake, Antarctica - Antarctic Ace Lake Metagenome 02UKK (SPAdes) (version 2) | ecosystem: Environmental > Aquatic > Non-marine Saline and... | reverse complement strand
TTCCTTATGAGTTAACTACTAGAGAATCTCTTCAAGAAATACACAAAGCATTAAGTGACGAAGGTGTCTTAATTATAAATATTATTTCAAGACTATATGGACCTGGATCAGATTTTCTTCTTTCAGAACTAAAAACAATTAAATCTGTCTTTTCCAAGGTTTATCTTTTTCCTGTCAGTGGAGAAAATGATGAAAGTCTCCAGAATATAATGATTGTAGCATCAAAAAACAACAATTTTGATTTAGAGAAAAAGAAAGAAGAAGTAAAAGACAGAGAAATGCTTGAATATTTAGAACATTATTTGAACAAAAAATTAATCATCCCTCAACATGTCCCAATTTTAACCGACAACTATGCACCAGTTGAATACTTGGTGGGCAAAATACTATAAGATCACACTCTTTATATACTTGGTAATAACAAAATTTAATTAAAATGAAGTTACCAAACAAAGACGCAAACCATCTTTTTAGAACAATTTTCGAATAATCACCTATCCGCCTCACTTCTAATTATATGCCAGCACATACAAAAAAATCCTCTCTTAAGAGAGGATTTTTTCTTTCAAGAACTTGAAAAATGCTATGTAGCCATAACATCGCTAAGAATTGTACTAACAAACGTGAAAATGCCAAAGGCAAAGGCAGCAATAATTATACCGATAATACCACCAATGATCCATCCTCGTGCTTTGGTTGTTTTTGTAGCATCTCCACCTGAAGTCATATACATAAAGGCTCCAATAAGAATAATTCCAACAGCAAGAATTACAAAAATACCAGCAAACCAGTTTCTTATATTAACTATAGCCTTAGTAACATCGTCTATTCCTTTATTTGCAATTGGAGAGTTTATCAGTTCGTCTGGTCCCTTCATAGTAGCAGCATCTTCAATGTCTGAAGGACTTTGCATGGCCATAGAGATAGTTGGCACAATCAACATACTAACAATTAATAATGGAAGAATATATTTTAATATTTTCAATTTCTTCACCCCCTTTCAAGTTTATAAAAACACATATTTAATTAATTTGATCGTAAATTATCTAAAAGAGTTGAGATGAAACTGACTATACCATAGGCAAACAGTGCAACGATTATCCCAATTACTCCATTGATCAATATTTTGCGCGCCACATCAACCTTTTTATCGTCTCCCCCCGCAGTCATATAAGCAAATGCTCCAAAAAGAATTACTCCAACAGCAATGATCACAACAACACCAGCAAACCAATTTCTAGCATTCACAATGATTTGCACTACATCATCCGCCGTTATATCATCAAGTACGTCCATTCCTGGAGGCGGACTAATAGTGGTTGTAGCTGCCAAAACAGTGCTCGGAACAATAAACGAACTGACTATTAAAATAAACAAAAACAAGAAAAGTATTTTTTTCATCTTTTTAAATTTTTCAAAGATTTTTTAATTTAGAGTATATTGTTATAAATACTTGAGCCCAAGCCTGCCTGCCGGTAGGCAGGGTTCTTTGAATTTTCCGTCAAGGCTAATGCCTTATCTCTTCGTCAAGGTTCTTTGGTAATCCAAAGGTTCTTATATATTAATAATACTATTAAAAAGTCCCTTAAGAAAGCTTAGTTTGTGGATATCTTTTAAATTGTTGATCCTAGGAAATCTTTAAGAAGACTAACAATTCCCTTGCTTACTAAAACAAGGGTAAATCCAATAATCGCCCACAACAACATTTTCTTGGCAGTTGCGACTCTTCTCTCGTTCCCGCCACCAGTTAAAAAGGTGAATGCAGCGATAATAATCATCATCGGTGCCAGAACAACTGCAATCCACATTAAATAATTCGTTATTCTTTCAATTATCTCTATAACTGAGGTAGCACCAATAGGATTGGGTACTTCAATAGTTGTATTCGCTGCCAGGGCAATCTTGGTAGAAAATAGAATAACTGAAGCTAAGAGAGCTGGAATGATATGTTTTTTAAATTTTTTCATTTTTTTATTAAACTCTTAGGGAAATTCGTTATAAATATTTTTTTATGTTACTGGCATTAGAAAATCTTTCAAAAGACTAATAATTCCCTTACTTACTAAAACGAGTGTGAGTCCAATAATCGCCCACAATAGCGTTTTTTTTGCAGTTGTGACTTTTTTCTCGTTACCGCCAGCTGTTAAAAAAGTAAAGGCGGCGATAATAATCATCATTGGTGCTAGCACCATCGCAATCCGCATCAAATAGTTTGTTGTTATTTCAATTAACGCTATTGTTGTGGTCGCCTTGAGAGGATTAATCAGTTCAGTAGTCGTGTCTATCGCCAAAACGGTGCTACAAAATAAAAAGGCAATAATGGTGAAAATACTTAAAATGAAAAAACTTGAAATAATGTATTTTTTCATTTTTTTTAAATTAAACATTGACCTAATCAGTACACTCAATAATAAATCCACCGCTTTTTAGGTTAAACATAGTGTCTGCGTCTCCACCTGAAAGAACGTGAATAACAGTAAACACTATTAAATAGGAAACAAGCATCACAATAATTCCAATAATGACATTTTTAACCATAGACTTTGCTCCTGTTAGCATTCTTGGACTTGAACCACCAAAATACATCATAATTCCACCAACAACCAGCATCATTCCTCCAATAACAAATCCATAAATTATAACTAGATTGATTATTCTTGAAATCATTTCAAACAAATTACAAAGTGTACAGGCGGGCTGCCTCGTCACTCCATCATCGAGCCATCCTCCACACTGAACAATGGGAAGAAGATCAGGCGCTGGTACTGGAGCACCGGCTCCTGGACCTCCTCCAGCAGCAGCCACACAGTTAGGATCTGCAACACAATCTGAATCAGCACAATCAATTGGTCCATCTCCGTCATTGTCTATACCATCAGTGCAGTTCATCTCTGAGGCTCCTGAAGGAATTGCCAATGGACAAAAAGGAAGAACGCCATTACAATCTGCATCAGCACAGTCAATAGCCCAGTCTAGATCATTATCTATCCCATCTCCACAATTAGTTTCTGGTAATGATGGCGGAGCAGGACAAGCAGGATCACCAAAACATTCTGGATCTGCGCAATCAGGGAGTCCATCATAATCATTGTCTATTATATCCGTACAGTCCTCTGGATCGCAACCACATTCATCACAAGTGGGACACAGTGAACAGTCTACAAACCAAACAGTAGGATCTGCTATACAGTTAATATCAGTGTCACAATCGTATCTACAACCAGCCTCTGCATCGCTACTAAAAAAAGTGCCCAAAGCAACAACCGCCATTAATGTTATTAAGATGTATGGTAATTTTTTCATCTTTCTTTAAATTCCTCTCATTAAATTAGTCACTTCTTTAGCTGCATCATTAATCGCTCTGGAAATTGTTGAACTATTATAATTAATTTTTTCAATCATTTCTAAAAATATTTTTTCAATAGTATCTGGGTTTGCTTGATACCAACTTTTAGCGGAAAGACCTTGTCTAGTAAAAGTAGCCAGTTCTGGCATCTCCTGTTCTTGCCAAGTGACTAAATCAGCTCTTGCTGTGGGTCGCTTTGTACTACTTAAATACGTAGCAACATTCTCTCTTTCAGAAGCAAATTTAATAAAATCCCATGCTGTTTTTGTGTCCTTCGAAAAGCGCGGCACACTCAACCCCCAATAGTTAGCATAATTTAATGGTTTCTGAGCTTGGGCAAGTTGAGGAACGGGAGCAATTCCATAGTTTAGGTTTGGGCTCTTTTTTTCAAGCGAACCAATTAAATAAGAGTACCCTATCATCATGGCAACGTCACCCTCGGCAAATTCATCTATAGAATAATCTTTTTGTCTGTTCCAAGTAAAGATTTTTTTCTTAGGGTTAGCAAAGTCAGTATAAAATTCTAATGATCTTTCTCCTGGATTATAGACTGATCCATCTGCTGTTGTTGTTTTGGCAAATTCTGCTTTCGTAAAATCGTCTGAAACCATTTGTGTTCCAGTTTGAAGCATTATTAAATAAAGAATGTCCGTGGAACGATTAATGTTGTTAGCAGTACCCATTGCCGCACCTGCTCTCTGTAAATTCCCCCATTCGTCTTTTTTGGTTACTACACCAACTCTATCAATAAAATCACTCCAAGTTGTTGGCGGTTCTAATATATTAGATTCGCTTGGATTTTCTCTATAATATTCTTCCAAAATATCTTTATTATAATAGAGAGCTAAAGTGTCTATTGAAAGAGGCGCTGCATAAATCTGTCCTCCTCTCGTAAAATCATACGTAGCAACTGACATAAATGACTGTTTATATAAGTCAAAATTCATATCGTCCTTATCTGCTTGAGGATAGGGAGTGATATATTCTTGATAATTAGGTAGCCAAGTGTTGTGAATTAAAAAAATATCTGGTCCTTGTCCTCGACTCCAAGCATCTCGAAGAGATTTTTCATAATCTTCATATTCAAACTTTCTATATTCAATTGCAACATCCTTTGGACTTCTCTCTTGCATCAACTGATCGTTTTTAAAGGCAGCTATAAGACCAGAGTAATTGTCTGAATCATCAAAAACACCCCAAAAAGTTAGCGTAACTTCTTTAGGTTTGTGCGGCACTCCCTTGAACCAATATAAAAAACCGCCTATTAAAACAATTATTAATACTGCGGCAACTGATACAAATATTAATCTAGATTTAGACATAACCTCCCTCTATAAAAACACATTTTCTTAACAACGCATTAAATCTCCTCTTTTTCATAAACCAAACCATAATGATAGTCATCTGGCTGAAATTCTTTTTTAATCTTTAGCTTTCTTTTCTCTAAAATTGTTTTTAGCTTGTCTGGCTCTATTCTCCATCCCTGATCAGTCGTAAATTGACTATCAGGTAGCCATTCGATTATGACAACATTTCCTCCTGGTTTAGTTATTCGAGCCGCCTCATCAAGAATATTTTCTTTCTTTTGAGATTGAAATAGAACGTTTGCCATCAAAACAACATCTTGAGAATTATTGGCTAGTTCTGATCCATGCTCTTTCTCAAGATTAGCATGTATTGTCTTTAAATTGAAAAAACCTGCATTTTTGGCACGTTCAGAAACAACATTCAAGGCCTTTTCTAAAACATCAACGGAACTAACCTGCCCATCACTTCCCACCAAATCAGCTAATGGTAAAGAAAAATATCCAGCTCCACATCCAAAATCAGCAACTTTGTCACCAGAATTGATAACACGAAGATTTGAAAGTAATTTTTTAGGGTTTAAAAACCCACCTGTTCCAAACATAAGTTTATTTTTAGTAATTATACCTTAAGAAACGTGATTTTGCATAGCGAGAAACTTTTTAACAGAGCTAGAAAGCGATAAAATCAGCAACACTATCTCCAGCTTTTAGCTTCATCACCCTGACTCCCTGAGTATTTCTTCCAAGTGTAGGAATGTTTTTAAAGCTCATTCTAATCACCTTGCCATGCTTTGAGATAATAATAAGAGTCTCTTCGTCACCAACAAGAAGTGCCCCAGCCACTACTCCGGTCCTAGGAGTAACTTTCATTGCTTTAATGCCTGATCCACTTCTTTTTTGAGGTCTAAATTTATTTACGTTTGTCTTTTTGCCAAGCCCTTTCTCGCTTATTAAGACTAGGGTTTTTTTATCATCTTTTTTTATAACCTTCATTTGCTTTACGATATCTTCCCCTTTAAGCCTTATTGCTATCACCCCTGATGAATTTCTACCCATTGACCTTACTTCTTTTCCAGCAAAACGAATTGATTGACCGTCTTGGGTTACAATAAATGCTTCATCGCTATCGCTCCCAATACCGACCCATCCAAGAACATCATCTTGCTTTAATTTAATGGCCCTTATGCCAGAGTGTCTAATATTAGCAAAATCTTTGATTGGTGTTTTTTTAATTATACCACCTCTAGTAGCCATCACAATATACTTGTCTTCTTTATCTTCTAAGACAGATTTCTTTAAAACCAAGGCAGCAGTAACTTTTTCACTTCCATCAAGCTCAATAACATTAACTATTGGCTTCCCTTTAGACGCTCTGTTCGTTTCCGGAATTTCATAAGCTTTCAACGACAGAACCTTGCCCTTGTCAGTAAAGAAAAGAAGTTTATCTGTCGTAGAGGCAAATAAGAAATGCTTTACGACATCTTCTTCTTTCGTAGTAATTCCCGACACTCCCTGCCCAGCTCTTTTCTGTTGCTTATAGGCTTCTATCGGCGATCTTTGAATATATCCTCCTTGAGTAATTGTGACCACAACATCTTTTTCTTGAACCAATTCATCTTCACCAACTTCCTTAACAGCCCTAGTTACTACTTTCGTTCTTCTTTTGTCTCCATGCTTCTTTATAAGGTCTTCAAGTTCTTCTCTCATAAGCTTTTTCATTTCAATTGGACTTCCAATAAGAGTCTTCAGGCTTTCTATAAGTTTTATTTTTTCTTTAAGTTCGTCTTCTATTTTCTTTCTTTCTAGCCCAGAAAGAGCTTGGAGACGCATTTTGAGAATTGCTTCTGCTTGAATCTCACTGAATTTAAATTTCTTAATTAAATTAATTCTAGCGACATTCTTGTCCTTTGATTTCTTAATCGTTTCAATAACTTCGTCGATATTTTTAATCGCTTTACTAAATCCTTCTAAAATATGAGCCCTGGCCTCAGCCTCTCTAAGTTCAAATTCAGATCGTTTTCTAATAACAATCAAACGATGCTCAATAAACTTCTCTAGAATCTCCTTAAGAGAAAGAACTTGAGGTTGAATACCGTCAACCAAGGCAAGTAGGTTGAGATGATAAGTTTTTTGAAGATCGGTATATTTATAAAGTTTGTTTAATATTCTTTTTGGCTGAAATCCTTTTTTGAGCTCAATAACGATTCTAACACCTTCTCTATTGGATTCGTCACGAATATTCCTAATGCCGACTAATTTTTTCGACTTAACCAAGTCCGCCATTCTCTCTACTAAGGTGGACTTATTGACCTGCCAGATAATTTCACTAACTATAATTCGATAGCCTCTTCCGTCAGGAGTTTCTTCTATTTCCGCCTTAGCCCTGCAAACAAACCCGCCCCTTCCTTGACTATAGGCTTCTGCTATCGCTTTTTTGTCATAAATAATTCCGCCTGTTGGAAAATCTGGACCAGGAACAATTTCAGAAAGCTCTTGGGGTGAAATTTTTGGATTATCAGTTATTGCAAGAGTTGCATTAATAACTTCTGTAATATTGTGAGGGGGTATGTTTGTTGCCATACCAACGGCAATTCCAACAGAACCTGTTAATAGTAAATTTGGATATTTAGCTGGTAAAACATGAGGCTCTTTTCTTGTGTTGTCATAATTAGGTACCCACTTGACAGTTTCTTTGTCTATTTCTTCTAAAAGATGACTAGTAATTTTTTCTAATTTTGCTTCAGTGTAACGCATTGCTGCTGGCCTATCACCGTCTAGCGAACCGAAATTTCCCTGACCCCTAATAAGGGGGTATCTTAAAGAAAATTCTTGAGCCATTCTTGCAAGCGCATCATAAACTGATGTATCACTGTGAGGATGGTATTTACCAAGAACATCACCAACCACCATAGCGCTTTTTCTAAACCTAGAATCACTACTCAACCCTAAGCGATGCATCGAATATAAAATTCTCCTGTGAACTGGTTTTAACCCATCTCTTACGTCAGGAAGTGCTCTTGAAACAATGACACTCATAGCATAATCAAGATATGATCGCTGCATTATTTCAGAAATAGATTGATTTATAATTTTCGTTTTATCTTTCGTATCTTTTTCCATAGGTTATTGATCAAGGCTCTCTCCAATACAACATTGGAGAAATTATTTTAAATTATTTATAGAATTTTAAAGATTGCTCTTTCGTTAGATTATTTTGTTTGAGGTAACATTAACGAAGGGCTCTCTGGGGTATCAATGATTAAATTTTCTAGGTCTGCAGGGATTTCTTTTGGATCATATTTCCCTTCGAAAAAATCTCCTAGAATATTGGTAACATCCTCTCTTACTTTTGTAAGGTCTCTCGAAGCTTCCTGAAAGAAAGCACCAAAGACTCCTTCACTTTTTTCTTTTTTAACAATAATGGGTCTAGCTTCTTTAGGGATTAAAACAAATCCATAAGTTAGCCAAATAGCTATAATTGCACCTAATATAATGCTAGCACTAATAATTAAAAATTTTCTTTTCTCTTCTTCTGACCCATTTCTTATTTTCTCAATATAGCTAGTAATCATTATAAATTTCTTATTCCTAATATTAATGAAAATTATTGTAGAAAATGTTCTCTAAGTGTTTTAATCTGTACTTTTGATTACAAAAATCTATTCTAACAATAATTGCGTCAACTTGCCAGAAAGAATCTAGCGGCACACCTTTTTCGCTCAAGTAAATTTGTATCACTCTACTAAGTGCAACTTTTTTCTTCCTATTTATCTTATGTTCAGGAAGATAACTACTACCTAAGTGGCCAGTTGCCTTAACTTCAAAAAAGAAAAGAAAATTTTTCTTCTTTCCGATAATATCGATTTCTCCCCAAGGAAGTCTTTTGTAGTTTCTCTCTAAAACCCTAAATCCTTGTTGTCTTATATAGTCGGTCGCTAACTTTTCTCCAATACTACCAATCCTACTCTTATCTTTCAATACCATATTTTACTCTGACTGATATAGGTCTTCGAAAAGATCTTTCAGTTCAATCGTTGCCACGCCCACAACTTCATCAGCTCCACCATAGTATATGAAAAGCTTATTGTCTCTAATAATATTGCCACAAGGAAAAACAACGTTTGGTATTTGTCCTTCTTTTTCATAAAGAGCTTCCGGCTCAAAAAGTGGCTCGTCTGTTCTAGCAAGAATTTCAACTGGATTTTCTAATCCCAGAAGAACGGCTCCGACACGATAAATTCCATTGTCCGATACTCCGTGATAAAGCATTATCCATCCTTTTTCTGTTTTAATCGGAGGGCCAGCTGCACCAACTTTTTTACTATCCCACCATCCTTTTCGCGGAGCAATCCAACGATATTCTTCCAACCATTCGTTCTCTTTGAAATCAAATGTTGTTCTAAAAGCAATATCAATATCATCTCCGCTTCTGTGGATAATCATGTATTTACCGTGAACTTTTTCTGGAAAGACAAAAGCATCTTTATCGTCAATACCAGGAGGGGAGATTAATTTTGCCTTACTCCACTTATTCCAATTTTCTGCCAAAAAATCATCTTTAGAAATAGTTGTTAGTGCTACTCTGGGAGGGCTTTGGCCATCAAAGGCTGTGTAACACATAAAAACTGTACCATCTATTTCCGTAAGTCTTGGGTCTTCACAACCAGAGTTGCCACCAGGAGTTTTTTTGTCTTCAAAAAATTCTCTTGGAACATATATCGGCTTATCGGATCGATAGCTTACATTGAATCCGTCTTCGCTAATAGCATGACCCATTACAGAGGTATTGTCTTCTGACATCGCTCGATAAACTATGTGAACTTTCTTGTCAATCTCCAACGCAGCAGGATTAAAAGTTGCTCTGCTCTCCCACGAATTTTCTTTTTTCGGTTTAATAATCGGATTATTATCGTATCTTTTAAACTTAGCAGTACGATCCTTTGTTCTTGTCATATGATCAATCAAATCTGAAAGGTCTACTGAAGCCATGGCGCAAACAGTATCAGCAGCTCCATAATAAATTCTCAATTGACTACCCGAAATCATTGCGCCAGAAGGAAAAACAACATTTGGCACCAAGCCAAACCTTTCATAGTACTCTTCGGGCGTTAGAAGGGGCACCTTAGTTCTTCCAATAACTTTTTTAGGATTTTCTAGGTCTAATAGTACTGCTTCAATTGCGAATAAACGATCTCTGGAAAAATAATTCTGAATATGTGAATAAAGAACCAACCAACCACGTTGCGTCTTAATTGGTGGAGAACCAACCTCAACCTGATCTTTCCCATCGCGAGACAGATGAAGCGTGTGTTTATCAATCTCTTTGTACCATTTATTCCAATAGTCTTGTGACCAAATTTCTTCTATTTTATCAAAAGAGGCTAAAGAAATTTTGGCTGGCGGCTTATCTGTGTCTGCTGTAAGAATTGTCCAGTATTTACCGTTTATTTTTTCTGGAAAAAGTGCCATTCCTTTCGCATTAAATGGTGTTACTAAATGCTTTTCTCTTATTCCTCTCAAATTATCACTAATTGCCAGTCCCACGCGAATACCGTCTGGGTGAAATGGATATTTAGAAAGAGCCGTATAAAAAATATAATACATGCCGTCTATTTCTGTAACTCTCGGATCTTCACAGCCGAAAGTCTCCCAGCTCTGTTCAGGCATGATCAATCTTTTCCTGTCACTAAAAAAAACTCCATCATTGCTTTCGGCGATGCCAATATCAGAAATTGCGATTGGATCTTTTACAGGCATACGATAGTGCGGCAGAGACATTGCTCTATAAATTAAGTATGTTTTTTCGGCACGCTGAATTGGGCAACCATTAAAAACAGCTTCTGCTTCCCAAGAATGGTTTTTATTAGGTGCTAAGATTGGATTTTTCTCTGATCGATTAATTATCATTTTTCATTTTTGGCTTTTTTTGTTCCATTAATGTTTTTATAAAATCGTCAAGATTGGCCGAAGCTAAACATGTGTAACTATCAGCCGCTCCGTAATATAAAAATAAAGTATTATCTTTAACAACTGCGCCCGAAGCATAAACAATGCCTGCCTTATACCCATTGTTTTCATAATATTCGTCAGGCTCTAAAACGGGACAATTTGATTTAGCAATTATTTTGGTCGGATCATTTTTATCAAGAAGCATTGCGCCAACATTATATTTTGCTGGATCATCTTCGTTTATTGCGTGATAGAAAAGCAACCAACCATATTTTGTTTCAACTGGAGGTGGTCCAGCACCTCTTAGCCAACTATCCCAAACATCTTTCCTATATTTTTTCTCGTGAGAACTAGATATGTGGCCGTCCTCTTTAAAATCTAAATTATCTAAATATTCAATCTGAATTTTAGGTGTGATGCTATGTAAAATAGCGTATTTCTCATTTATCTTCCTGGGGAAGACAACCCAATTTTTATGAATCTCATTTAGAGGAGAAATCAACAAGGGTTCTTTCCATTTCCATCTTTTAGAAATAAAGTCTTCTACGGAAATCGATGTAATCGCTACTCTTAATCCACCGTCACATGCCGTATAAGTCACATATACCCTACCATCATCTTCTAAGTAAACTATTCTGGGGTCTTCGCATCCACCCCAGCCACCACCAGAAGAGAAAGAATATTCATTAAATTTTCCTGTGGTCAAGCGATGTTCATAGGCTGGATAAGAAGGTCTTTCGTCTATGTCTTGTCCATTTAAGGAAGATGCGTAGCCAAGTCGCGACAAGCCATCGTTACCTATAGCCCTATAAAGAAAATGAATCTTGTCATTGAGAATTATTGCTCCTGGATTGAATGTCTGCCATGCGTCCCAAGAGATATTTTTTCTAGGCGATATAATTGGATTTGATTCGTATTTTTGTAAAACCAAATTAAGGGCTTTCTTTCCTGATAAAGAAAGTTTATTATTTTCTTTTTTAACCTCAGCGACACTCTTGACTACTAATCTTAATGGTCTTTTAACAGGTATCCTTTCTTTGCTTATTGGCTGTGGTTTTTTTATTAGTTTTGCGAAATAGCTCCTTATATCAAACATTTTATTTTTTTAAGTAAAAGTGGCACTTGGCGGAAGGATAAGAACCTCAGGACTGCCTGAGAACCTTGGCGGAAGGATAAGAACCTCAGGACTGCCTGAGAACCTTGGCGGAAGGATAAGAACCTCAGGACTGCCTGAGAACCTTGGCGGAAGGATAAGAACAGTTTGGGATTTCTCGCTACACTTGAAATTAAAGAACCTCTCCAACACACGTCGGAAGGAACCTTGGCGGAGAAATAAGCATAGCTTGGCAGAAGGGTAACAAAAACTTGCAGCAATCTCAGCTGATGATTAAAGTATACCATAAAATACATAGTCACAAAAGCTATTCTTTGAAAATCAGATATTGACTAAAAACGACTCTACTGCTATCATAGAGCATACTTTCGGGGTGTAGCCCAGATGGTCTAAGGCGCGGCGTTTGGGACGCCGAGATCGCCGGTTCGAATCCGGCCACCCCGATATTTGTTTTTGCGGGTATAGTATAGTGGTTATTACGTCAGGTTTCCAACCTGAACACACGGGTTCGACTCCCGTTACCCGCTAAATGAGTCGCAACAAATTATTCCCCACTAGGGAATTTTTTTTATACTAAATAACTCAATAGATAAGGAAGAATCTTTGATTCTTGACGGAATATGCGAGTTGTTTGAATATTAAAAAGTCATAGCCTCTTTAATTTTCTAATAGCTATGATATTATTAAAGAAATCAATTGATTTGTGTGTTTTTGTATTAAAATGAATTTTGATGAAAGAGAGAGGGAAGTCTTAGCTTTCTGGAAAAAAGAAGAGATTTTTAAAAAATCTCTTGAAGCCACAAAAGATGGCAAATCTTTTGTTTTTTATGATGGACCGATTACGGTCAATGCCAAACCCGGCATTCATCATGTTGAAGCTAGGGCATATAAGGATATTTTAACCAGATACAAAACAATGCAAGGGTTTTATGTTGAAAGGAAAAATGGCTGGGATACCCACGGGCTACCTGTCGAACTTCAAGTTGAAAAAAAACTTGGTTTTAAATCAAAAAAAGACATTGAAGAATACGGCGTTGCTAAATTCAACGAAGAATGTCGAAAAAGCGTTGACGAACTTATTCCTGTCTTTCGTGAAATGACAGAAAGAATTGGATATTGGGTGGATATGGACGATCCATATACCACCTATAAACCAGAGTACATTGAAACTCTTTGGTGGATTTTAAAGCAAGTCTGGGATAAAAAACTTCTTTATAAAGACTTCAAGATACTTCCTTGGTGTTATCGTTGCGGTACAGGATTATCAAGTCATGAGCTCGCCCAAGGATATCAGAATATTCAAGAAAATTCGGTCTATATTAAACTTAAGATTGTTTTAGACAAAAAAGCAAAAGATTTGGGCATTAGCGAAAACACACACATACTTTCATGGACGACCACTCCCTGGACCTTGCCTGGTAATGTTGCTTTGGCAGTCGGCCCCAAAATAACTTATGTTTTGGTAAGAAAAAATGACCAAAACTACATTTTAGCCAAATCAAGAATAAAAGTTTTAGAGAACAATTACGAAATCTTAAAAGAATTCAAAGGAAGCAATCTTGAGAGTCTTTCATATGAATCGCTTTTTGAAATTCCAGAACTTAAAACTGAAACTTCTTATAAAATATATGGAGCTGATTTTGTTACAGAAGAAGATGGTACAGGAATTGTCCACATAGCCGTTATGTATGGAACGGACGACTTTGAGCTTGGAAATAAAATGGATCTTCCTAAGATTCACACTGTTTCAGAAGATGGAAAATTTAACAAGTTAGTAAGTGAATTTGATGGCCTGCTCGTTAAAGACAAAGAAACAGAAAAAAAATTAATCACTCATCTTAAGGAAAGCAATCATATTCTTAAGCAAGAAACAGTCTCTCACGACTATCCTTTTTGCTGGAGATGCAAAACGCCTCTTCTCTATTACGCTAAAGATTCATGGTTCATTAGGGTTACTGATATTCAAAAGCAACTTCTTGAAGCAAATGAAAACGTTAATTGGTTGCCCAGTCACCTTAAAGATGGGCGTTTCGGGGAATGGCTTAAGGGCGTAAAGGATTGGGCAATTACAAGAGAGCGTTACTGGGGAACTCCTTTTCCTGTTTGGGAGTGTCAAAACAAAAAATGTAAAAATATCAAAGTAATTGGTTCTCACAAAGAACTAGAGGAGCTATCTGGCGAAAAACTAGAGAATCCTCATCGTCCCCATATTGATGAAGTCGTTATTAAATGTGATCAATGTGGTGAAGAAATGAAAAGAGAACCTTTCGTTATTGATGTTTGGTTTGATTCAGGAGCAATGCCTTTCGCCCAACACCATTATCCTTTTGAACAAAATAACGATATTAACAAATTGCCTTTTCCTGCTGATTACATATCAGAAGCGATTGATCAGACTAGAGGCTGGTTTTACACCCTTTTAACTATATCTGTTCTTTTGGGACACCAATCTCCTTATAAAAATGTTGTTTGCCTTGGACATGTACTTGATAATAAGGGAGAGAAAATGTCCAAATCAAAAGGTAATATTATTTTGCCTGACGAGATTATAGGTAAATATGGCGCTGACGCTCTTAGATGGTATTTTTTCACAATTAATCAGCCCGGTGACCCAAAAAGGTTCAATGAAAAAGATATAAGGAAATCGTTGTCTCGACTACTTCTTCTAGAAAATAGTTTCAATTTTCTAAAATTCTACCTAGACAATAATGAAAGAATCTCTATTGAAAATTTAAACAATGTTAATTCTGGACATGTTCTGGATAAATGGCTTCTTGCAAAATTGAAACAAACTCAAAAAGAAGTTACAGAAGAATTAGAAAGGTTTGAAATTGTTCGTGCGGCTAGAAAAATTGATGAACTTATTAGTGATCTTTCAAACGGATACATTCATTGGTCGCGAACACGTCTTAAAAAAGAAACGAATCAAATTAGCGTTCTTGTTTTAATAAAAACAATATTCGAAATTACTAAGCTGATCGCGCCATTCACACCATTTATTGCGGAAAGTATTTACCAATCACTTAAAGATGATGTTTTTAATAAAAATAATCTTAAAAAAAGCATTCATTTAGAAAAATGGCAATCTGTCAAGAACTTAAACAAAGAGGAGGAAGAAACAATAAAAAATGTTAATACTCTAAATAGTTTTATTAGTCTTGGATTAAGAATAAGAAAAAATAAAGGCATTAAAGTTCGTCAACCACTTTCAGAAGTTAAGTTAAATTTTGACTTTGAATCCATTAATCCTACCCTTGTTGATATTATAAAGGACGAATTAAATGTTAAAACTGTTTCTTTTGAAAAAAAAATACATCAATCGCCCAACCAGGTAATTGATGCTGATGGGTCGTGTACTATGGCATTGAATGTTGAAATTAATGATGAATTAAAGGCGGAGGGTAGCTATCGTGAAGTTTTGCGAAATATTCAAATTTTAAGAAAAAAGGCAGGACTTACTCCGGTAGATAAAATTATTCTTTATCAAAAAGGATTAGGTGAGATAATAAAAAAATACGAAAAGGCTCTTAAAGAAAATTCTGGCATAGCTAGTTTTGTTGACTTTAAATCTCAAGAGGTATTTGTTGAAATAGAAATAGACAACGAGCTCATAAAAATAGGTATTGAAAAGGTGGCATTGAAATAATTTGCGTTTTAATCTATTAATTTATTAATGTGTTTTCTAAAACAAAAGGTATCGTTCTAAAGATAGTCCCTACCGATGGCAAGAATACCTATATTACTGTTTATACAATCGACTATGGTAAAATTATATACATAGCAAAGGGTCTTAATAGAAATGAGGCAAAACTAAAAACAGCCCTTATGCCATTCGCTTACAGTAGCATTATCTCATCTGCCTCTGCAGGCGAGCCAGTTATTACCCGCGCAGAATTAATAGAGGACTTTTATCCAAAAGAGGATAGTCTAAAAGAAAAATTTGCCTTTTATTTCATCGATTTAGTTGACCAACTTACTGAAGCTAGCATTAAAGACAAGAATGTTCTACTTCTTCTCTTGTCGGCCCTCAGCCTTTTAAAGAAAAAGCATTCTCTGCGATTTTATTTGCTAATGTTGGCATATTTTCCACTAAAACTTTCTTATTATCTTGGGTATTTCCCGAAAACTAAAACAACTTCTAAAATAAATAACTTTGTTAATCTTGTTTCTAAAAAACCGTTTTCATATATAAGAAAAAGCAGTCTGAGCGATGTTTCTCTTAAAAAAATATTTGATTTTGCAAATCTGCACTTAATTTACGTTTCTGGGATTAATCCTCCTAAAACATACATTTCTCTCAGATCTCTAATACTTAGATAAAAAATATATTGCATGCTTATGTTTCTAAAATTAATAATATCTAAAAAATTAATATGCCGCTAGAAGATCTTAAAAAAAGAATCTATAACACCAAAGTTGACGACAAGTTGACCGACAGACTAGACTATAAAATAGAAAAAGACATAGCCCCTCCAACCGCGCCCAAACCCTTCTTAACTCCTCGGGTCAAAAAGTGGCTTAAAATTAGCCTTGGATCGTTCTTTATAACTTTGCTAATAGCTATTGTTGTTATTTTAAATTTTGAACCAGCATTTAGTCAAGATAAGGTTTTTGTAGAATGGAAAGGATCACAAAAAATACAATCAGGAGAATTTCTTCAATATGATTTTAATATAAAAAATTCAAATGGAGTCGCCTTAACAAATGCTCGTTTAATCGTTGAATATCCTCTTAATTCACGCCTTCAAAACCCTGAACGACCTGACAATCAGGATGTTATCGACATTGGTCGTATCTCAAGCAAATCAGAGCAAAACGTTTCATCTTATGTGCGAATTTTTGGTCCTGAAGACAGTAAAAAAATTGTAAATGTAAAACTTGAATATATTCCTGCCAGTATAAGCTCAAAGCTTGAAAAAGCATTAGATTTTGCAGTTGATATTATTACTTCTCCGATAAAAATTATTATCGATGAGCCAAAAATAATCACTACTGGGAAAGAGTTAACCTACAACATCTTACTTTCTAATCAATCTACTGATTCCTATAAAGACTTTCGCTTGTTCATAGAATATCCTGAAGGTTTTGTGATAACAAAATTTTCTCCTGAAACCCCTAGTATCGGAAATCACACTTGGCAGTTCGACGAATTAATGTCTGGCGAAGAAAAAGAATTTAAAATAACAGGAAAACTTACTAAGCAAGTTGATATCGTCAATTTGATAGTTTCTGCTCAACTTAAAGATATCGACAATAAATACCAAACTTATGCTCAAGCATTTTCCGCTACATCGCCTACACCACCACCAATAAGTATCGACATTCAAAACACTAACCTAGGAATTCCTGGTATTGTAAATCCCGGAGCAGAAGAAGTTGAATTTATTGTTAATTTTCAAAACACAACTGATTCAATCTTAAGAGATATCGTTTTAATGGTAAAGATTGATGGAGAAATTTATGAACCAAATAGCGTCATTCCTGAAGACCTAGGAGTGTACCTTAAGGACTCTGGAACCATTATGTGGGATAGTCGACGCATACCAAAGCTAGCAATCTTGCAGCCCTTTGAAGCGGGTAGCACAAAGTTTACTCTTAATATCAAGGACTCTATTGAAACGAAAGACTATAACGACAAAAATTTTACCCTAAATATATCTGCCAACATTAAACCAAACAATATACCATCTGAGTTATCAGGAATCGAGCTAACAGATAGCGACGAAACTTATTTAAAGTTAAATTCTATTTTAGCTTTAAAAGGACGAATTATGCCTCATGACACAACAGTTCCCTTCTCTAATTCTGGACCATTCCCACCTAAGGTAGGAGAGAAGACTACTTATCTCGTTGCTTTGCAATTGTTAAATTATTACAACGACCTTGAAAATATTTCTCTAAGCACTATTCTCCCAAAAGGCATTGATTGGGAAGATTCTGTTTGGCCTGCCAGTAGCAATGTGACATTTTCTCCATTGAATGGAGAGATTCTATGGCAATTTGATTCGTTAAGAGCTGGAACAGGCAAAACAAGTCCTGTTGAATATATTGTCTTTAAGGTAAGCTCTATACCGTCACCAACATTATTAGGAAATCGTGTAACATTGTTAGGAGAAACCAAGGTAACAGCAACCGACTCATTTACTAGTCAAGGACTTTCTAGTAATATTAGAGAACTCAAAAGCGGATCATCAGTAAAATCTGACTAATATGCAAATAAATAAAACAACTAGAAAAAATGATTCTGACAACAGAGAGAACCTTATCGAGAAGATCGTTTCTTTGTCAAAAAGACGTGGTTTCGTTTTTCCATCTTCTGAAATTTATGGTGGCATGGCAAATACTTGGGATTATGGCCCTTTAGGGGTTGAATTGAAAAATAATATTAAACAAGCTTGGTGGAAAAAATTTGTTCAAGATAGAGAAGATATGGTTGGTCTTGATGCTGCTCTAATTATGAATCCCAAAGTCTGGGAAGCATCGGGTCATTTGGGTGCAGGGTTTGCAGATGAGTTGGTTGAATGCAAAAAATGTCATAAGCGATTTCGATTAGATGAACTTGAGGCCCCTATCCAAGATCCCAAATGTCCTAATTGCGACAGCGAACTTACAAAACCAGTTCAATTTAACTTAATGTTCAAAACTTTTGTTGGACCCAAAGGTGAGACTGATGGCAACATTGCTTATCTCAGACCAGAAACTGCTCAAGGTATTTTTATTAATTTTAAAAATATTTTAGATACAACAAGAAAAAAAATCCCTTTCGGCATAGGACAAATTGGCAAAGCTTTTAGAAACGAAATTACTCCAGGAAACTTTATCTTCAGAACTAGAGAATTTGAACAAATGGAGATAGAATATTTTGTTAAAGAAGAAAACTGGAAAACAGAATTTGATTCATGGCTAAAAGAACTAAGAGACTGGATTAACTTCTTAGGAATAAATAAAAAAAATATTACAGAACTAAATGTTGAGGGCGACGAACTGGCTCATTATTCAAAAAAGACTGTCGACATTGAATATAATTTTCCTTTTGGGAAGAAAGAGCTTTACGGATTAGCCTACAGAACAAACTTTGATTTAAAGAATCATCAACTTGCATATACAGATCCCCAAACAGGAGAGAAGATGACCCCACACGTCATAGAGCCAAGCCTGGGAGTTGACAGAACTATATTAGCGGTTCTTTGCGAACACTATACAGAAGAAATTCTTAAGGACGAGACTAGAACTGTTATGAAATTTCCTTATTGGATGGCACCTGTCAAAGTAGCTATTCTGCCTCTGTCTAAGAAAGAGCATTTATCTAAAATGTCCAAGAAAATCTTTGATGACTTAAAAGAAGATTTTGTTTGCGAATATGATGAGACTCAAAGCATTGGAAAACGCTATCGTCGTCAAGACGAAATTGGCACTCCTCTTTGCATTACTATCGACTTTGAAAGTCTTGAAGATGAGGCAGTGACTATTCGAGAAAGAGACACCATGAAACAAGAGCGTGTCTTGATAAAAGACCTAAAAAAGATTGTTACAAAAAAATTAGATGATAAAAACTAATAAAGATTTTTTATTGACCTCAGAATCAGTTACAGAAGGCCATCCCGATAAGATGGCCGATCAAATATCTGATGCTATTCTAGATAGTGTCCTTAAGAACGATCCTTATGGAAGAGTCGCGATAGAGACTCTTTTAACTAATGGTCTTATAATTATAGCTGGAGAAATTAGCACCAAAACTTATGTTGATGTCACAAAAATAGCAAGAAAAGTTATTAAAGATATTGGGTATAATAATTCTTCCATTGGTTTTGATTGGGAAACTTGTGGTATTAGTTGTGCCATCCAAGAACAGTCTCCCGACATTGCTATGGGAGTTAACAATAATAACGAATTGTCGCTTGGAGCAGGTGACCAAGGGATTATGTATGGCTATGCAACAAACGAAACTCCAGAACTCATGCCACTTCCTATAACACTGGCCCATAAATTAGTTAGACAATTAACGAAAATAAGAAAAGACAAAACCTTGTCATACTTAAGACCCGACGGTAAGTCGCAAATAACTGTTGAATATAAAGATGGAAGACCAAGCCACATTCATACCGTTCTTGTTTCAACTCAACACAATCCCAAAATCACTCTCTCGAAACTCAAAAAAGATATTAAAGAAAAGGTTATGCTTCCTATTCTTCCTAAGAATTTGATTGATCCAAAAACTAAGTATTTAGTTAATCCAACAGGAAGATTTGTTAAGGGTGGGCCAGGTGCAGATACGGGGTTAACGGGTAGGAAAATTATTGTTGATACTTATGGTGGTGTTGGCTCTCATGGTGGTGGTTGTTTTTCAGGAAAAGACCTCACAAAAGTAGACAGGTCTGGCTCATATGCGGCCAGATGGGTTGCAAAAAACATCATTGCAGCAAAATTAGCACAAAAGTGCGAAGTTCAAATTGCTTATGCTATTGGCGTAGCCGAGCCCTTAGCGGTTAGTATTGATACTTTCGAAACAAGTAATTTTTCAAATAAAAAAATCTTAAGAGCAGTCGAAAAAGTTTTTGACCTAAGACCAGGTGCTATCATAAAAATACTTAACTTAAGACGACCTATTTATCAACAGACTGCTTGTTATGGCCATTTTGGCAGAACGGACATAATCCTGCCATGGGAAAAAACTAATAAAGTTTCTGAGCTAAAAAAAGCAATAAAGGCACTAACCTAAAACAATGACTCCCGAACAACAAGCTCAGTTTTTATTTGAAAATGCCCGCAGGGCACTTCGTCTTAAAGGTTTTGATTTTCAAGTAATGAAAAGGTTAAAACCTATTGAACCCAAGAAATCTTTTCGTATTGCCTATATTAATCTTAAAACAAAGAAACTTGTTCTAGATATTTACACTCCAAGGAATAGATCCCCCAAGAAACCAAGCGTAATTCTTCGAACATTGGCCCACGAATTTGCCCACGCTCAGAAGCTTCCCTATAGACAGTTGTGGCGAGGCAAGGTTATCAATCGCGCTCATTATCCAAGGTTTTATAAACAAGTTAATAAAAATATAGCGAAATTTAAAAAAGATAAAATTTTAAGTCAATTTTTCACTTAAAAATTTGTTTTGCGCTTGATCTTTTTGCTAGTTAGAGCTACGATTATCTCGTAGTTCTTTTTAAGTCAAGGAGGTGTTAGTGTGAACTTGCGATCAGGCTATATGAGGTCTTTTGTTGGAAGATGGCTTGTGATCATCAACCCAGCCGCTAATTGTGGCAAAGGAAAAAAGGATGCTCTGCCATTTCTTGTTGAGATAAAAAGATCTGGCGCAGAAAAAGTCACAATAAGAGAAACAACACATCCGGGTCACGCTACAGAGTTAGCGCGTCAAGCAGTAGCAAAGAGACAATACACAGGCGTCATCGCCATTGGAGGAGATGGCACTGCAAATGAAGTAGCAAATGGTCTAATTGGATCACAGCTATCTTTAATAGTAGTTCCTGTCGGCAGGGGAAATGATTTTGTGAAAAGTGCTATTTGGGTAAAAAAGCCCCGGGAAGTAACAAATTTAATTTTGCGTGGCGAAAATTTTCCAGTAGACACTATTAAAATAGATGGCGTCGGTTATTCTATAAACGGCATAAGTATCGATGATTTTGCAACCACTGTCAGTCAACAAGTAGGAAGTGGTCCACTGGCTTACTTTGGGCCAGCACTTCGAAACCTATCAGCCTACAAAGATAAGCTCTATCAAATCAGCTTTGGTGACGAACCCATGATCGAGGATAGGTTCTTGGTTTTCGTTATTATGAATGGCGGCATTGCTGGTAAGGGTTTTAAGTTTGCGCCTGGTGCAAAAATCAGCGACGGCGTTCTGAACACTTGTCTCATAAAACAGGTATTTGGCAGACTTGCGCGCCTTAAGTACTTGTTAGCAGTCCAGTTCGGCGGCAAACACGTTAATCTAGCTGCAACCGAAATAAAGCAGATTAAGAAAGCAACCATTACCATACCAGGAGCATCTTCTATCACACTTCAGATAGACGGAGAACACAGACAAGTCAATGGTGATACAATTAGTTTATCTGTAGAGCCAAAATCTCTACTTCTAAGAGGTCTCCCCAGGCAGCCATAGGCTGCCTTTTTTTTATTGTGTTTAAGCCCCTTTATTGATAAAATAAAATTAGTGGTTAGTTACCAAAAAATAATAATTATTTAATTTAACTCCAAAAGGACATCTCCGGTTGTGGAGATAACCTTGGGTTTTCGTTAATACTCAAACATTTATAAGGACGCCTCCGATTACGGAGACAACCTTGGGTTTTCGTTAATACTCAAACATTTATAAGGACGCCTCCGATTACGGAGACAACCTTGGGTTTTCGTTAATACTCAAACATTTATAAGGACGCCTCCGATTACGGAGACAACCTTGGGTTTTCGTTAATACTCAAACATTTATGAATCGTCTTATCTTTGATATTGAAACCATTCCTGCTAATAAATCCGAAAAGGAATTAATTGAAGGTTTAGCAAAAAGAAAGAAAGAAAATGCTTTTAGAAATACTGGCCTTGATGGAAATTTCGGTCGTATTTTTTGTATCGGCTATATAAAAGAGCCTCCAATATCAGATCAATCTGATATTATAAAGGGTAATGAAAAAGATATCTTAATTGAATTTTGGAAAATTGCCCGTGACGTTGATATTTTTATTGGTCACAATGTTATGGATTTTGATTTGAAGTTTATCTATAAACGATCTGTTGTGCATGGAGTCAAGCCAAGCAGAGATCTTAACTTTGCCAGATATAGATCTGAACCAATCTACGACACAATGAGAGAATGGGAAAACTGGTCAATGGGAAGTGCTACTTCTCTGGATACACTTGCGAAAATTTTTGGATTCAAAACTTCTAAAGATGACATGTGTGGGTCCGAGGTTTATGATAAATACTTAGAAAAAAAATATGATGAAATTTATAAGTATTGCAAAAAAGATGTTGAGCTAACAAGAAAAATTTACTATAAAATGAACTTTCTTCCATTATAATGAATTACAAAAAACACAAATTAGAGAATGGGCTACAAGTCATCTTGGCTCCTCTTGAAAGCACTGAAACTGCGACTGTTCTGTTTTTAATTGGTACTGGATCTAAAAATGAAAACAAAAGAAACAACGGCATATCTCATTTCTTAGAACATATTTTTTTTAAAGGCACAGAGAAGCGCCCTAATACTCTAGCAATCTCTGAAGAACTCGATGGAGTTGGTGGTATTTACAACGCCTTCACCGGAAAGGAGTATACTGGTTTTTATATTAAGCTTGCACATCTGCATCTCCCATTAGCCCTTGATGTTATGTCTGACATGCTTCTTAATTCAAAAATGATAGAGGAGGATATTGAAAAAGAAAAAGGTGTAATTCTAGAAGAAATAAAGCTTTATCGTGACACACCAACAGCTTATGTTGGAGAATTATTTGAACAATTGCTTTATGGTGACACACCTGCCGGATGGGACATTATTGGCACAAAAAAGAATATTTCATCTTTTAAAAGAAAAGATTTTATAGACTACTTAGAGAATCATTACAGTTCTAATAACTCGCTTTTAGTTGTATCTGGGAAAATCGACCCAGAAGACACTCTTGCTTTAGCAAAAAAATATTTTAATAAATACCCCAGCCGAAAAATACAGAAAAATATTCCGACTAAAGAATTTCAGAAACAAGCGAGCTCTCTGGTCCATTCAAAAAAAACTGACCAAACTCATTTATGCTTAGGTGTTAGAAGTTATGACATGTTTAACAAGAAACGTTACGCCCTTGCAATGCTAGATGCCGTCTTGGGTGGCGGAATGAGTTCAAGGCTTTTTATTAATATTAGAGAAAAAGAAGGCATCTGTTACTATATAAAATCAGGACAAGAAAGCTATTTAGATACAGGCTATTTAATGGTTCAAGCAGGAATTAATCATAAAGATACAGAAAAAGTGATAAAATTAATATTGAAAGAATTTTCTAAATTAAAAAAAGAATTAATACCCGAAAAAGAACTGAACAAGGCACGAGAGCACATAAAAGGAACCATGCTTATTGCGCTTGAAACATCTGATAGTATTGCCTCTTTTTTAGGAAAGCAGTCATTGCTTAAAAAGGAGATGGAGTTGCCCGATGAAATATTTAAAGAACTAGATAAAATCACTTCGCTAGATATTCAAAGGGTCGCGAAAGAAATTTTTATTGAAAAAAATCTTAATTTAAGCATTATCGCTCCGCAAGAAAAAGTGCCTAAATCAATTAATAGTTATTTAACTTTTAAATAAAATCTATGAAAACATCTTCAAAGCAAACAATAGAAATATCTTCAAATACAATATTTAGAGGACTGGCAGTTGTTGCCCTTCTTTTCTTTGCCTTCTTAATTAAAGATGTTTTGGCGATGCTTTTCTTCGCACTTATTATTGCTTCAGCTGTCAGCGTTCCTGTTGGTTGGCTTAGAAAGCTTCGTGTGCCAAGAACCATTGGAGTAATTATTGTTTACATCTTAACTGTTGTTTTTATTGTTGGAACTCTTGCTTTGGTCATTACTCCATTAGCAAATGAACTTAAACAATTTTCTGAGTTCATCCCGCGCATAAGCTCAGGTGCTAGTAGTATTTTTAGTAGTCTAGCAGAAAGCGAAAATCAACTTCAAGAGTTCTTTTTAGACATGAGCGATCGATTGGGTCAAATAAAGATTAACTTCTTTTCATTTACAGGAAATGTCGTTGGAAGAATCGCCTCTTTCTTTTTTGTTTTTGTTCTGTCTTTTTATCTAACCATAGAAGAGGAGGGTGTAAGAAAATTCTTGTGTGCAGTTACCCCAAAAAATAAAGAAAATTATGCTGTTAAGATTTGGGAGAGAGCTCAGCACAGATTAAGTCGTTGGTTTGGATCTCAACTTATGCTTGGATTAATTGTCGGTTGCATGACTTTTATCGGTCTTTCTATTATTGGTGTTCCATATGCCATTGGCCTATCTCTTTTGGCTGCAACTTTTGAACTGGTTCCAACCGTTGGGCCTATTCTAGCTGCAATTCCTGCAATTTTTATCGCCTTTATGCAATCACCCCTTTCAGGGCTCATTACCTTGATTTTGTATATTGTAGTCCAGCAACTAGAAAATAATCTCTTGGTGCCAAAAATAATGCAGAGAACCGTTGGATTAAATCCCGTTGTAACTCTTCTTGCCTTGTTAGTAGGTGCAAAATTAGCCGGCCTAACTGGCATGGTTATGGCAATCCCCATCGCAATGCTCTTTAATGAGTTTTCTGGTGATATTTTTGGATTGGATGCTTTTCATAAGATAAAATCAAAATAATCATAATGAAATTGTATATTGTTGCAACCCCTATTGGAAATTTAAGTGATATCACCCTTCGAGCGATAGAAACTCTAAAAGAGGTTGATCTTGTTTTGTCTGAAAAACCATTAGTAACAAAAAGGCTTTTTGATAGATACAATATTGAAACTCCGCTGCGCCAGTTAAACGAGCACGCTAAAGAAAACGATTATAGTCACGCGATTAATGATTTAAAAAAAGGCAAAAATATTGCCTATGTCTCAGAGGCTGGTACTCCTGGCATATCCGATCCTGGAGGAAAATTAGTTGAAAAAGTTTTAGAAGCATTGAAAGAAAAAGCTGAAGTTATTCCTATTCCAGGAGCATCGGCTATAGCTTCTGCTGTTTCTATCGCTGGCATTAATCTTAATCGGTTTTTGTTCTTAGGGTTTTTGCCACACAAAAACAAGCGTCAAAAATTTTTAAAAATAATCGCTGAATCTAAATTACCTGTTATTATCTATGAATCTGTTCATAGAATTGAAAAATTCCTTCTAGAACTTATTGACTTGGGAATTGAAGAAATTATATTGGGCAGAGAACTCACTAAAAAATTTGAAACAATCTATCGCGGTAATCCAAAAAGTGTTTTAGAAAATCTTAGGGCCGATAAAATAAAAGGTGAGTTTACTGCAATTATCAATAGGTAACTTTATTATGTTGCCATTTTTTTATCTCTCTTATTTTCCTCTTTCATGAAATTTTACATTACAACCTCAATAGCCTACACAAACGCTGCCCCACATATCGGTTTTGCAATGGAACTTTCTCAGGCAGATGTTTTGGCGCGCCACCACAGACTCAGAGGAGATGATGTTTATTATTTAACTGGAACAGATGAAAATGGTGTTAAAAATAAAAAAACAGCGAAAGATAAAGGAATTACTCCCCAAGAATTAGTTGATAAAAATTCCGCTAAAGTCAACAGACTAACAGAAGCTTTAAATATTTCAAATACTGATTTTATTAGAACGACTGACAAGAAAAGACATTGGCCAGGAGTAAGTAAAATCTGGAAACTTCTTGAAGAATCAGAAGTTATTTACAAGAAAGAGTACGAGGGTCTTTATTGTGCTGGCTGCGAAGCTTTTATTACAAAAAAAGATCTAGATAAAGATGGTAAGTGTAAGATTCATCAGAAAAAACCAGAAAAAATAAATGAAGAGAATTATTTCTTTAAACTCTCGAAATTTGGCAATCAAATTAAGAAACTTATTGAGACTGATAAAATTAAAATTGTACCAGAAACAAGAAAGAAAGAGCTTTTCGCACTCATCAAAGATGGCGTTCAAGATGTTAGTTTCTCAAGGCCATCATCATCTCTTGACTGGGGTATCCCGGTTCCTGGTGATTCCTCTCAAACTATTTATGTTTGGGCAGACGCTCTTACTAACTACATCACCGCTCTTGGTTATGGACAAAAAGATGACAAAAACTTTAAAAAATACTGGCCCGCTGAAGTTCAAGTCGTTGGTAAAGATATTTTAAGATTTCACGCCCTTATCTGGCCAGGCATACTTCTCGCAACAGGACTCCCTTTGCCGACGACTCTTTTGGTTCATGGATTTATTTCTTCAGACGGTCAAAAAATGTCAAAAAGTCTTGGCAATGTCATCAATCCTTTTGAAATAATAGAAAAGTATGGGGCTGATGCACTTCGTTATTACTTACTTAGAGAAATTCCAACTACTGGTGACGGTGATTTTAATCAAGATAGGTTTAATGAAACCTATAATGCTGACTTAGCTTCAGGTCTTGGAAACTTAGTCTCACGCGTTCTTAAGATGGTTGAAAAATATTGCGATAATAAAGTTCCAGCGATTAAAAAAAATCCAGAAACTCATCCTTTAAGAGTGGGTGAGTCATACAATTGGAAAAAAGCTTGGAAAGATATTGATAAAAATATCGAAAAATACGACCTAAGTGCGACCTTGTCGTCTGTTTGGAAGTTAATTTCCGAAGCCGATAAATATATTGAGAAAAACAAACCTTGGGAATTGGTAAAAACAGACAGAACCGAAGAACTAAATTGGGTTCTATATGGTCTTCTAGATTCGATCCACCAAATCGCTTGGATGATTAATCCTTTTTTGCCAGAAACATCTATAAAGATTGCAAAAGCTCTAAACATTAAACCCTTGCTTAGCGACTGTCCTAACCACAAAGACAGTTACACAAATATAAAACAAGGTGAAAAAATTAGCCCTATCGAATCACTCTTTCCAAGAATAGAGAAAAGTTAATAATCTTGTACTAAAAAGAGCGAAAGATTTTCGCTCTTTTTTAATATATCTTTCCCTACAAAAGAATGGTATTCCGCCATCAGTATTCTCTAAATAGAGAATACTATAATTAATCATATGATTCTTTAGTTACACTAAAAATCATGACGGGAGGCTATGATTCTTTTTGTTCTGTATTTTGACCAATTTTAATGTTTTGTATAGTTTATTTACATCTTTATTGCAATGTACACAAAGTATATGTATTTGTGTGCATTCTACCAACGGATATATACAAACTTTTCGGTTGCTATTTTTTAAAAATCTTATCAAGACTTTCTTTGTCACTAGATTTCCACCAATTAAGCTGGCCATTTTCACATCACTTTTTTCTTTTTGTACGAAATTTTCTGATGTTTCCAAACTCTTCTCCAAGCATTTTTAGTCTAGTCTCTTGCATCAAATGTACAAATAATACAATAATTCCTGCTAAAATAAATTCTTTATAATTTAGTGCTGAATGAAAAATAATATAGTACCCAATTAAGAAAAATAGTATTAGCTCTATGGGTAGATATAATATATAACCCTTTAATTCTCTATTCAACGTATTTCCCTTTTTTGCATAAATCATATCTGTACTTAAATGGAGGCAATCAAAAACCAACCATGAAATAACCATTCCTATCCAGGTTATATATTCCTTTTTGAGTATATATAAAGGTGCAAATTCTGAGCCATATTTGGCAGAGATTATTTTTGCTTTCAGATTTGCATATCCTGCGATTAGATAGAAGAACAAAAAGAAAAAAATTTGTCTAGAAATAGGTTCGTAAATACTTGCGATCACGATGAAAATTAATAATATTACGAAATTTATGATGAATATGATTTTCATGATTTTGTTATTGGTTTAACCTGTTGAAGTAAAATTGCGTATAACTGGTTTTTATCTAAACCTTACACTCCCTCACCTTACCCTACCTAAAAACATTCTACTTATCGTGCAAAAATATATTCTTCTACAAACCTTACGCGCCTTTTGTTCTCTTCAGTACACCGTTAGTCCTTTTATATTGACGATTTTTGTTCTTTTTAACTTTTTTTAAAATTTCCTTTTCCAAGTCAATGTTTAGTATTTCTGACAAGCCTAATAGATAAATTGCCACATCAGCAACTTCTTCGCCCAAATCAGGAAGTTTTTTATAGTACGCTCTGTATGCTTCTGCAACTTCTTCGTGAATTAAACAAAATTCCATAGCTATATCAGTAATATTAAAATCTTTGTCTGTTTTATTTTGGTAAATTTCTTTTTGGAGTTTTTTTAGATCAATCATTGTCGTGCAAAAATAGGCGTAGATTTCATAGAAGTTTTAGTTTTTGCAGGAGTATGAATTATTACTTCTTTTTTTAAAACATTCGCTAATTTATCTTTCTGTATCTCCAGGTCGTGACGTGATTGCAGGTTTGCCCAAAACTGAGGAGAAGTACTAAAATACTTGGCTAAACGCAGCGCAGTATCAGCACTAATCGCTCTTTTTTTATGTATAATCTCACTAATACGTATCTGTGGCACAGAAATATCTTTTGCTAATCTGTATGGCGTTATTTTAAGAGGCATTAAAAACTCCTCGCTAAGAATTTCGCCTGGATGGGTTGGGGTTATTTTTTTCATACTCTTCCGTCAAGGTTCTCAGGTAATCCTGAGGTCCTTATATTTTTTATTATGAAATTTATTGATAATGATTTTCTATTTTCACTTTATATGCATTACTCTGTCGCCAGACAAACGTCACGCGCCATTGCTTATTAATTCGAACGCTGTGCTCTGTTTTTCTTTTTCCTTGCAACTTTTCAAGACGATTACCTGGGGGAATACGTAAATCAGCAAGAATAGTGGCAGCGTCTATCATATTAAGTTTTCGTAGTGCTACTTTTTGAATAGCAAAGAAGCCTTTAACGGGCAATCTGTCGAATAACTGCTCTGTGTTTTTACAGTCAAAGCTTTTTATCATTATTATTATTTTTCTATGTTAACGCATCACGATACTATTGTCAAGCGATACTATCCACACTTTTAGATTAACCATACCTCCTCCATTTTACCCCTTTCAAAAAACATGTAAAATGAGACTAGGTAATTACAAGTTACGAGTTACTGTTTACTAGTTATTTTCTACACATGCTAATTGACACACACGCTCACCTAAACTTCGCAGCCTTTAAGGATGACGCTGACAAAATCATTGATCAGTGCCTTAAAAATGATCTGTGGATAATAAATGTTGGTTCGCAATATTCAACTAGCAAGCGCGCCATTGAGATTGCAGAAAAATATCCCAAAGGAATCTATGCTGCCATCGGCCTTCATCCAATCCACGCCATTCCTAACAAAGTTGATGTTAGTGAGGTTAGTCCATCTTTCAAGTCAAAGCCCGAAAAGTTCAACGCCGATAAATATCGTAAACTAGCAAAAAGCAAAAAGGTTATTGCGGTAGGTGAAGTCGGCCTTGATTATTCTTATGCAAAAAATGATAAAAATAAAGAAATTCAAAAGAAAGTTTTTATTGAACAACTAAGTCTTGCCAAAGAACTCAACCTTCCCGTCATCATCCACTGCCGAGATGCATGGAAGGACTTAATAGAAATTCTGAGGAATTTCCAAGCCCAGCATCTAGTAGCTGGCAGCTGGCAGCTGGCCGGGGTCGCTCACTTCTTTTCCGGCTCAATAGAGGACGCGAAAGAATTAATTAGCATGGGCTTCCTTGTTTCTTTTACTGGCGTCATTACCTTCACAAAGGCGTATGATGCAACCATAGAAGAGATTCCTATGGAGAAGCTTATGATAGAGACTGACTGCCCCTATGTCTCTCCTGTGCCTTTTAGAGGAAAACGGAACATCCCTCTTTACGTTAAGTATGTAGCTAAAAGAATTTCTGAGATAAAAGAAGTGAGCGAAAATAAGGTTGCAGACACTACTACTCAAAACGCGAAAAACTTATTTAAAATATGAAATATTGTTACAAAGAGAACAGCTCAGTGACGATTGAGTTATTTAACACACAGCTACCTTGGTGTTGCCTAGTAACACCATTTTTTTATCTAACACAGAGGCTTTTGTAGATATTTTTATTTTTTAATTTAATAAAATTAACTGCAATCCATTTGTTTTTGTGATGAGACATAGCCCTAAATTACCCATATCTCATCTTGTAAGAATCTATATCTTTGTTTTTTAACACCAACCCGATTTTCTTTACAATCCAGAATAAATATTAGACATAATAGTTTTACACAAGTTATCAACACATTAATCCCCGCAATCACAAAACAGACAAGAAACAGCATGTTTGTGTGTATAAGTACGCATTGAATATCAACATGCTACACTGAATAAAAGACGTTATTTATTTTTATGACTATTGAAGAACTTTGGCAGTCTGCTATTGGCGAAATAGAATTATCTGTATCAAAAGCTAATTTTATTACATGGATAAAGAACGCTAAATTAATTGCCAAAGATGGTGGAACCTGTACTCTTGAAGTTCCTAATCAATTCACTCG
>Ga0208900_1000322_pt1 | contig 31019 bp, 28 predicted proteins | sample AntAceMetag02UKK_FD_184763 | JGI IMG/M metagenome (GOLD analysis project Ga0208900, IMG submission 184763) | Saline lake microbial communities from Ace Lake, Antarctica - Antarctic Ace Lake Metagenome 02UKK (SPAdes) (version 2) | ecosystem: Environmental > Aquatic > Non-marine Saline and... | reverse complement strand
GATGGCGCGTTGGATCCCGGTGCTTAGCCTGGCCCCGAAGAACTCTTTGTTGAAATCGTAATTGTAAGGTCCGCCAACCACTGTTTGGTATTCGCCCTGGTAAAGCCCGCCTATTGAAATATAATTCGCCGAAAGGCCGTTGCCGGTTTTTCCATTCAGTATGCGTCGTTTCAGGTTATAATACCAGCGGCCTTCCACGAGCAGTTTTGGTTCAATGGCAAAAGTGTAGGCATGGTCCCAGGATGCTGAGAATGTGAGGCCACAGCTTAGGTTTGTATTGATCGAAAAAGGTGATTCCCCGAGTTTAACTTCTGCTGCAATATTTGGTCTGATTGTGCCAATAAATGTTTTTCGGACAAAACCAAGGCTTATGATATCCACCAGGTTTGTTTTTAGGAGGAACCTATCGGAAGCATGACATCTCAATACAGGACAGAGTTTATCGAAATCGAGTTCTTGCTTGTCTCGGGTAAATGCCAGTCCGGCATCAACATAGGTGCCTAAAAAAAATGATGTTGGGGCCCAATCAGTAAGTGAAATATTGGCTCCGGTCCTTACACCGAAATCCACATATCCCCGTTTTAAAAATCGTCTTTGTAAACCCCACTTTGCAAATACAGGAAATGAATTGTAATCGGAATGGATACCCTGGCTGTTGAAGCTTGTTTGGGTATATGTGTAACCTGCCCCAAGTGCAAAATAGGACCCCGATAGGCCAGCAGTCTGCCCTTCGTTTTTTCGGGTTTTATAATACCACCTCGACTCCAGTGAAAAGTCACTACCATAACTGAAGATTTCGGAATTCGGGCCTGACCCATTATAGGATATAGCCGCATCCAATGAAAATGCTTTGCCTAATTTCCTTTCAAAGCTGACCTTAAATCTTACTGCCTCTCGGTTTTCCGTTTGTATCAGCAAATTGGCTTTGAGCAGCCATTTGGTTTTTTCGTGGAGCATAAATGCATACTCCATGGGGCTGAGGTAGGCGATGGTGCTGTCCTGCTGCGTTTCCAGTGTGTAGCTCAGGCTATCGGTTTGGGCGTGTAATTTGTTGATGTTACCAAGTGAAAGCAGCATCAGCAAAATCATTGGACAGAAGAGGACTGGTTTATTATACTTATAGTTTGACATACTTTCAATTTTTTTCCAGTGTTCTAATGATGAGCTTACTCCGAAAAGTGGTTTATTGCCACTAAAGCACAAAGTCACTAAATTCCACTAAAGGTAACTCCTTGTTTTTCATTTTTGTGAGCTTTCGTGTGTTAGTGTTTTTGTGGCACGTTTTTAATATTTAGATTTTTCGGAGCAGACTCAATCTTCAAATTTTCAAATCTTCAAATTGTTTTTAAAACCTGTACCCAATGCCAATACCAAATTCAAAAATAAAAGCATTTTCTTTGGTTCTTCGGTCGAGTGATTCGATATAGTTTTTCTCAATACCGTACCCGAAACCAAAATTAACGTCAAAATAAAGGTGCTCGGATATAAGCCGCTGAATACCTGTGCTGAGTATCATCCCCGAAAAAATGGTATTCCCTTTATATTTACTACCTGTTCCATATTCTTTTATAGTTCTAAAATTGCCATTGTAGATGCCGCCTAAGGCAATGTAATTGGCTGATAATCCATTGCCCGATTTTCCCCTGAGGATACGTTGATTAAGGTTGTAATACCATCGGCCTTCAACTTGTACCCTGGGTACAATATTGAAAGTGTAAATCTCATAATTCTTGGGTTTCGAGTAAATAAAGCCACAACTTAGTTTCGAGTTGATGGAAAATGGCGATGTGCCAAGTTTAATTTCTGCAGAAATGTTTGGTTTGAAAGACCCCATCAAAGTCTTCTGCTGGTAGGTCAGGTTGATAATATCCACCAGGTTGGTTTTCAAAATAAACTTGTCGGCAGCATGGCACCGGAGTACGGGACAAAGTCTGTCAAAATCAAGTTTTTGCTTGTCCCGGGTAAACGCGAGGCCGGCATCCACATATGTTGAAAGGAAAAAAGATGTTTGGGCGTTATTATTCAAAGAAATATTAGCACCTGTAGTTACTCCAAAATCAACATAACCCCGCTTTAAAAAACGTTTTTGGATGCCCCATTTGGCAAAAACGGGAATAGAGGTATTGTCATATCTAAGCTCTGCATAATCTGATTTCGCTTTTGATTTTCGATAACCCACACCAAGAGCCAGGTAAGTGCCTGAAAGATTGGCTGCCGATTTTTTTAACCGTATATTGTTTCGCATGTTGTAATACCACCTTGTTTCAATCGAAGCATTCAGGTTAAAGCCATGAAGCGTGGCACTGGTACCATTTTGTGTGTAATCGAATAATACAGCATTCAGTGAAAATCCTTTTGCAATTCGTTTTTCCAGGCTGAGTTTCAAGTTGAGATAATACCGACCATTGGCCTCATCAAGCATAAGTAGATTTGCTTTCAGCAGCCAATCGGTTTCCTCATGCATCATAAATGCATATTCCATCGGGCTGAGGTAGGCGATGGCACTGTCTTGCTTGGTTTCCTGTGTGTGGCTCAGGCTGTCAGTTTGGGCTGAGAGTTTGTTTATTCTGATTAGTAAAAACAATATCAGCAAAATTATTGGGCTGAGAAATATTGACTTATTGAGGTTTTGGGTTGGCATATTCTTCTACTTTATTTCTAGGGTTCCAATGTTTAAACTTATTTGAATGAGGGGCTTTGTGGGCATTTCGGTAAAATTAACTTCGATGGTTTTTTCAGTATTTTTGTTTATCGACGGTTTCATCCAGGCTGGTGGCGAAAATTTAACATTTTCGATATCAAGCAACCAGCGAAATTTATTTTCGCTAATAATGTTGACTTCTGATTTTTTGGCCTCAAGAATAAGAGAGGTGATTTCGTTGAATTCACTTAGTTTGATTTCCCCGAGTATTGCGTCAATGTTTATTGTGCCCGAGATATTCGTCATGGAAATATTCGACCGATTTGCTGTAATATCAAACCAGCCCGAAATCGAATCGGCACTGATATCACCGAGCTTGGAATCAATTTTTGTCCTTCCCGAAATATTCTTCATGCTGATGCCGGCGAATTCGCTGTTTATTTCAAGGTTCCCCGAAATATTCGCCAGGCCAATTTTCCCGAAATAATTATTGATAATAAGCGGACAATCTTTCGGAATCTTAATATGGTAAATCGCTTTCAGGTTCGATTCGGGCCGCGATTTGTTTTTCTCAACTTCGATGTAATTTCGCAGCACAAGCTTTTTCCCAATCACTCCGGTAACCAGTTTTAGGTTTTTCAGGTCATCTTCGGCAATTGTTTTATTGGGATGTTTCGCGATAAGCTGCACCTCCCATTGAATGGTATTTTCATTATGACTTGTGCAGTATATTTCAGCATTTTCACCATTTACCTCTAACTTCATTCCGGGCTCCCATTGCTCATCGCCGCTTATGGTTTTTGTAAGCACCTGCACCGTAACCTGCCCCGACAGTTTGCCAGATATAATAAGGCTTGTCAGGATAAATATGAGTAATATGTGTGTGCTAACTTTTTTCATCTTGTTAAATAATTGTCGATATCATTTGCTTGATAATTTCATTTTTTTCGAGTTCAATTTTGGTAAGTATCAATTGCAGGTCCTCGTTTTCGTCCCAGGCAGTTATTCTTTTTAAGACTTCCTGTTTTTGCTCGTTTAAATAATCAAGCTCTTTTTCTTTTTCTTTGAAACCGGGTGAAGAACATGCCATCGGGTTTGATTTACATAATTCATTCAACACTGTTGAAATTTCAGAATCTTCATCTTCCCAATCATTTGTTGACCTCAATTCGATGAGTTCTTCGGTATAGTTCAGGTCCTTTTTATTGATAATTGATGTGGCAACAAAGTAGCCTAAAAACAAGATTGCCGCTGCCGTGCTGATTAGCGTAAGTAAATACAATCGGTTTTTCCTAAATTTGCCTGCACGACCCCTCTGTCCCCATACATCCTTCACTTCGTTTCGGCTGTCGATGAAGGGGAATCTATCGCTACGTGTGCGTTGGCTGGTCCTCCCTTCCCTGTCCGCCGCTTCGCTTTGGCAGGCGGAAAGGGGAGTCAGAGGGTTGTGGGAAGGCCTGTTGCTAAGTTCTGCCTCAATGCCCTGCCAAATATTTTCGTCAGGGGTGAATTGCTTCAGTTGGCTGATTTTTTCCTTTTTGGATAATTCCTGTGAAACAGTTTTCCAAACACTTTCGGGCGGGTCGAATGTTGAGAGCTTCGACAGGCTGTCGTGCAATGGGTCAACAATCAATTCGGATTTTACATTTTCCCAAACCGCATCCTCCGGAGAAAAACTTCGCAATTGCTTCAAAGCATTATCTAATATGTGCTGGTTTTTTTCCATTAGCTGCTGTATTCCCCCAGTTTTTCTTTGAGCAATCGCTTGGCTTTAAATAGTTGAGATTTGGAAGTGCTTTCTGTAACCCCAATCATCTCTGCAATTTCCTGGTGTTTGAAACCTTCGATTTCATACAAGGTAAATATCGACCGATAGCCGTCAGGCAGTGAACTGATGGCCTTTTCTAAGTATTCAATATCGATGTGACTTCCCCAGTCGATGATTGTTGATGTGTCAATTGTATCGATGTCTTCAAAATATATACGGTCTTTGATTTTGCGGATGGCCGTTCGTGCAATTATGGAGTGTATCCAGGTGCCCAACTGAGACAGGCCTTTGTAAGTATGGAGTTTATTAAAAACCTGAAGGAAGCCCTCTTGTAAAACATCATTGGCATCATCGAAGTTATTTGTTATTCGGTAAGCCAATGTGTACATCCTGGTTTTATAAAGATCGTAAAGCGCCTTTTGTGCTACCCTGTCGTTTTGCAGACAGCCATTTACGATATTTATTTCAGTTAGATCAGGCATGTATTATTTTCCTTTAACCCTTAGAGGCCGGGAATTTGAAAATAGTTGCCCGAAGGTAAAAATTTAATGCAGATTAATCTCAATATCTTGTTATCGGGTGTACGTCAAATTTTCACTAATAAACGATTATCATCGAATTACGCTAATCAATCGAATTATCATCCGCCTTTGGCGGATAAAATTCGTGTAATTCGTTCAATTAGATGAAAAATTAATTCAGTTATGGATTATAATGTGTTATTTGTCGTACACCCTTGTTATATGATGCTCTCAATTGTGAACGGACTTAAATAATTAATTGGATTATAGTAATCAGGTAAGGAATTCAGAATTTGCCCTTAGTATGTTACAAGTATTTGTTGAATTTGGGTTTAGTTTGTTACAAGTATGGGTTTAAACAGTTGAAATAATGATATTTACAGCTTTATCCTTTAAATTTTGCTGAATACCTTGATGCCATCCAACATCAGGCCGCCCTTGAACAACTTAACGAGATTCCGGTAAAACCTTTTGCCCATAATACCTTGCTCGATTTATTCAATCAATACGCCATTATTGGCGGGATGCCCGAAGTGATAAAAGTGTTTAATGAGCAAAATACTTTGCTTGACCTGCCTGGGATATACGAGAGCATTTGGGAAACTTACCGCGATGATGTTGTGAAATATGCCCTGTCTGAGCCGGCAAAAAATGTCATCAAGTATATTATGTCGGTGGCACCACTGTACCTTGATCAGCGGATTAAATTTCAGAATTTCGGAAAATCAAACTATAAATCACGCGAAGTAGGGGAGGCCCTGCGAAATCTCGATGATGCCAGGGTTATTCAATTAATTTACCCAACAACCGATGTTGATGTTCCTGTAAAACCTGACCTGAGAAAATCACCCAGGTTACAATTTCTGGATACGGGGCTGGTAAACCATACTTTAAATATTCAGTCGGATATGCTGGGATTGAAAGATTTGAACCCAGCATACAAAGGGGCAATTATCCCACATTTGATTACACAGGAATTAATGTCGCTTAACACGTTGAGCAATAAGAAACCAAATTTCTGGGTACGTGAAAAACACCAGTCATCTTCAGAAGTGGATTTGGTGTTTCCATATAAAAACAAAGTAATTCCAATTGAGATTAAATCCGGCCCCACAGGCTCATTAAGGTCACTGCATCAATTTATTGAGCAGGCAAACCATCCTTATGCAATTCGTATTTATGCGGGTGAATTCAAAATCGAAAAAGGGAAAACACCGGGAGGGGCTCATTTTATTTTAATGAACATGCCATATTACCTCGGAACCAAAATCCCTCAATACATTGAGTATTTCTTGAGTAATTTTTAAAGAAGCATTCAATAATATTAGGTCCCTAACGGGACTCGTGGTTTCTTTACCACGCGATTTTTTATAAATATAACGTCCCAACGGGACTGGGGGCTCTAATTTTAACTATTGACTGGCAAAAGCTATGTTTTTTGAATACATCAAATTTGATTTATAAATAGCGGAGTATTTGAAACTGTGTCCCGTTAGGGACAAAATATTTCTAGAAAATAGCACAAGTCAATTAATAAGTCCCGTATGGGACGTAATATTTCTCTACATCCCAAAACCATATTCCAAGGTCATGAATTTGTAAGTATGAAATATGTCAAGTAGCCCTCTATTATTTTACAAACCTCCACTATCCACAAAAGCTTATTTTTGCAGCATGGATGCTGAAAACAGAACAAGCAAAAAACCCCAGGAACAACCCAACAACCCCTTGCATGGGGTTAAACTTGCAGAAATTCTTGACTACCTGCACGAGAAATACGGGTGGAATGAATTAGGATTTAAAACCAATATTCATGTCTTTGCAAATAATCCTACCATAAAGTCGAGCCTAAAGTTTTTAAGAACAACACCATGGGCAAGGGATAAAGTAGAACAGCTGTATCTTAGGAGTATAAAGTAATATTGGGTGCAAAGAATTGTTCAGAATTAGATTGAAGGCTGTGCTCGGAGATTGTAGCATGACATTAAAAAGTTATTCTTATCAAGTAGTCTTATGGAATTTTCATTAGGAATATCCGCAGTGATTCATACCTCGTAGAGGTTTCAGAATTGTAGTAAAATAGAATGAAAATGGTTTATAATCCTCGTAGAGGATTCATAGTTTGATAATTTTTTTAATTAAGGGGTAGTTTGTTTTACACCAGACTCAATTAGGAATAATTTACCGTCACAGCTTGACGATTTTTGTTGTGGAGAGTTGGCTGGCTGATTGAACCAATAAAATGTAGATGCCTGGCGAGAAGCTGCTTAAGTTGATGAGAGCATTCCTTTGTACCGTTCCATGCCTCAAGGTCTTTCCCCGGCCATCAAGAAGGTCATATTCCAAAGTTTCCGCTGCATCAGTATTGATTGAAATATAATCTGTAAAAGGATTAGGCCAAACCCTGACATTCACTTCTGCCATTTCATCAAAACCAACATGGATATATTGCTTTTCAAAAGCGCCGATATCCGGTGCTGGGCCAACATATTCGTCAGGGGAGTAATCTACAATTGTCATCTCATCCAACTCAAAAAATGCTGTGCCGGCATCCACCAGTGGCGAGCCATCCGCCAGGTTAAAGTCGCCATTTGTGGCATCAACAAACATAGGGTCGGTATCAAGATTGCCTTCATGCCAAACGATGTCGGCTGAAACGGCATTGCTAAAATTTGATTCATGTCCCCTAACATCCGAAAAGGCAAAATCAATATAAGTGGTATCATCGGGGTTATCGAGACGGAAGTAAATCTCTTTCGGCGTATTGTCCCAAAGCACGCTGTTTACAAAAATGAAATTGTTGTTGCTGGTATAAATGCCCCCTCCTGTCGAAGCCGTATTGTCGCTAATGGTCGATGAAATAATTTCAAAATCGCTGCCCCACGCGTAAATCGCCCCTCCTTTTTGTGCATTGTGGCCATTAATCAGGCTGTGCATCATCCTGATGCTGGAATTGCTGCTATATATCGCACCTCCCTCGTCAGCAACATTATTCGATATGAGTACCGAATCCATCACCAAATCACTTTGACCTATGTCGATGGCACCACCTCTGTTAAAGTTATTGGGAGGAGAGCAAAAGTTATCTTTAATTTCAACATTATGCAGGTATGCTGTGCAATTATATAGTGTTAAGCCAGCTCCATCGGAACCAATTCCTGTTGTGGCTTCATTGTTATTAATCTCCGTATCGTAAATATTTATCTCTGAAGTTGCAACACTCATACCTCCACCACTTTGGCCACCAATGTTGTTATTAACCTGGCAATTAAAAATGTCAGCATCTGCCTTGTAAAGTTGTATCCCTCCAAGGCCGTTGGTGCTGTTATTTTCATTTACAGTGGAATTTGTCATCTGGAAATAGTGGCCGCCTGTAAAATCCATGTAGTTGAATGCTCCCGTGGAACGTGCTAAATTATTATCGATGGTACATCCGTGTATTTCTACATCTGAATCAGCGAAGTGCATGGCCCCACCATCAACACTTTCATTATTAGTTATTGAAGAATTGAATATTTCGAGGGCCGAGTTTTTGGCATAAATACCGCCGCCCTCGCCATAATTAACCAAACCTGAGTTACCATCAATTTCGCAGTCTGTAATCCGTGCTTCCGATTCGTAGATATAAAGCCCGGCCCCTTCTCCAAAAAATGATTCACCCCGAACAAGGTTATCTTTCACTTTCGAATTCCTGATCCATAAACTACTGTTCTGGCAAAACATACCACCAGCACTGTTGTGTTCAGTAAGAATCTGGTTTTCTCTAATTATCATATTATCCAGCACCAATAAATTTACATCTTTGATATAGAACCCCCCGCCATGGAGAACCTCGTAGCCAAAACCCTGTGGGTCACACAGTGTTCCATTGCCATTGGTCACAGTTAAACCAACAAACCTCAAGGTATCGTTTTGAACTCCTTCGGCAGTAAATACGCTCTCCAATTGATTTCCATCGATGATAGTGTTTTCTATATCTGCCTGATCGCCCGAAAATATGAAATCCGATGTAATGGTTAAAGCTTTATTTATTTGCGGATTTTCGAGGTAAGTTCCGTTGGCGATGAGAATGGTGTCATTTGTCTCGGCAGCATCCACTCCCTCCTGAATGGTTGAATAATCGCCGGGCACATGGATGATTTGCGCATTTAAAACAATGAAGGGTGAAAAGAGCAGGGCGGCTAAGACATAAATCTTGTTCATAAGCTCAATTGTTTAGATTCAAGTATTTAACAATTGAAAGTAGTAAAATGTTCAACCAAAAGAAAATCTATTTTGATTATTGAGCATGGAACATAAATGCAAAAAACAAGAATTTCCACTAAAGCACCAAACACGAAATCCCACGAAAAAGAGTATGTCAAACTCTTACAAAGTTGTGGAGATTGGATTTTTGATGTTGCAATTTATCCATACGGACAAGTTTTGTGTTTAGGTTCTTTGCCAAGGGCATCACTCTGCGAGATTTTTGAATTTTATGAAATAATTTGGTTCTGCATAAAAGACCATTTCTAGTTCGGTACCTGACTGGTTTTGTCCAGGTTTTTTTGCCAGTACTTGTTTTTATCCTGGTTAGTGATCTGTCCGTCCAGGTTGTAATCGGATGAATGGTAACCAGATTTTCCGGCAAATACCGACCAGAAATTGGTCTTGTCATTCATGTTGATGGTTTTGTTGGCATCGCCATTACCAGCCGCTATACCCCAGAGTGCAGGGCCAAAAACAACCAGTTGAGAATTCCCCAGTGAGCCACCATAAATCTTATCGACGCCATTGGAAAAATCATATGCATAAATACCGTCTTCTTCGGTTAATGGATACGCGGATATTGCCCCGAGGTGGTTCCTGTGTTTGACGACTACGTAAAGGTTATGGTCAATATCGCTATCAAAGGTAAGTTTGCTGCTTCCATCCAAATCAACAATATCTCCATTGTTTAGTAAAAAAGCAGCCCACCTTTTCTTAATGGTAAAACTATTGGCCTGGTCAGGTGAGGCTGCATCCCTCACTTCAACAAGGCACCAATCAACCACATTATCCGGTATTTCACTTACACTTTCAGTCCCATTATAAAACCATGGTGCCATATTGTATGGTTGACTGAGCGGTAATAGATCAGGATTTAAATGTGTGTTCATCTTTTTCGCTCCCCGGTAAGGGCCTTCAAGAAAGACGGTGAGATCAAGTTTAGGTGGATTGTATATGAATTCGAAATCATCATAATAGGCTATTGTTCCTTCGGTGGCTATTGTTCCTGCGGTACTAACCACAAATAATACGTATTCGGGTTCAGTATTGTTAAGGTAATCAATGGGCGCCGAAAATCTCATCCATCCGTTGGTTGTTTCAGGTACATTAATGAAAGCTGAGCCAACCCAGTTATTCATCGTGGGATCGGGTATTTTCGCTGTACCTGTGTGCAAAATGACCTTAACCTGGGCCGTATCGGCTCCCTGCGGCAAGTACTTCAACCAAACTGCAATGCTGTCGGGTTTCCCGGCAAATGGCGTATTCCACCGGGAATCATTAATGTCTGTGTACATGTATCCCAGGTCAGGATTAATGTTGGCATGAACACGTCCGTTTGTAATAGCCCCTGCTGCAACAATTGAAAGGATCGGGGCACTAAAAAGCTTCACCGAATAATTACCACTATGTGCATCTGTACTCTTGTCCCAAACATAGGGCGCCAAACCATTAATAAAACTATCATCGGAGGTTTTGATGGAACTCCAGTCAACAGGTTCATCAGTATTAAGCCCTACATCTTCCCATAATTCAAAACCAGGGTTTTCAGCTTGAAAATTAGGTATAACAGGATTATAAATCAGTTCAAAATCATCATAATAGACTTCGGTACCTTCGGTAGCAACTGTTCCGGCACTGCTCACTACAAATAAAATATATTCGGGGGTAGTGTTGTTGAAGTATTCAAATGGTGCCGAAACCCTCACCCAACCATTGGTCGCGTTAGGTACACTTATCAAAGACAAACCAACCCAGTTGCTCTGCGTTGGGTCTGGTAGTTTAGCCTCTCCGGTATGTAGCAGGGCTTTTACTTGAGCTGTATCGCTGCCCTGGGGCAAAAATTTAACCCACACAGCAACACTGTCAGGTCTGGTGTTGATGGGAGTGTTCCATCGGTCATCAGTGGGATCGGTGAACATGTAACCATTTGAGGGATCAAAATCAGCATGCACACGTCCATTTGTAATTGCACCGGCTGCAACAAAACTTAGAATGGGAACACTAAAAAGTTTTACAGAATAATTGCCGGTATGTGCATCTGTACTTTTATCCCAAACATAGGGCGCCAGGCCATTCAAAAAACTATCGTCACTGGTTTTAATTGAGCTCCAGTTAACCGGCTCTTCGGTATCAAGGCCTACATCTTCCCACTCTTCAAAACTTACGTTTTCGGGTTGTGTTTGCTGTGCGTAAGAAACTGAAATAATTGACAGGGTAAATAGAACAACCAGTAAATGTACTTTATACATAACAGTTAATTTTAATCGTGTTTAAAAAATAGAAATCAATCTTTCCAAAGCTATTGCTTCACAATTTTTTGGGTGATTTCCATTTCCGAATTTTTGACTTTGCAAATGTAAACCCCGTGAGGAAGGGTCATTTGGAATTTATTGGTGTGGGCCGGTGCGAATTCTTCAGACATCAGTACCTGACCAGAAACATTTAGTATTTCAAGTGTTGCAGCTTCTGAAGGAATTGTGCCATTCAACTTTACATGCAATTCATCATTTGAGAAATAGATGTTATGTTGCATATTCGACAGATCATCAATAGAAGTGGTATTTTTAGTTAGCTCAACATCGTCTAAGTAAAGCACGCTCCCTTGTTTAGCTTCAACCGCGTTTCCGGCAAAAAAGGCAAACAGGAGATATTCGGGCATGGTGCTGCTAAGATAGGTGAAGGGGATTGAAAACCTTGTCCATTCACCATACTCTTCAGGGATTTCAATATTGGCGTAAGCAACCCAGTTTGTCATGAGTGGGTCGGTAATTTTTGCTGTATCAGTGTGCAAAACAGCAAACAACTGGGCTTTGTCGCCATCCTGCGGGAAATATTTCGCCCATATGGTAAGGCTGTCAGGATTATCGGTAAAAGGAGTATGCCACTGCGGATCATCAGCAATTGTGAAAACGTACGCGTTTGTTGGTGGGAGGTCTGCATGAACCCGTCCGTTGGTCAGTGTGCCCGGGGCAACAAGGCCTAAAATATCCTGGTTTACAAGCTTAACGGAGTACATGCCCGAGTGAGCATCGGTACTTTGGTACCAAACTACAGGAATAACATCATTAATAAAATCGCCACCATCAGAAGTTTTGAGCGAACTCCAGTTTACCGGTTCCAACGTGTCGGCGCCATAACCAATCTCTTCCCAGTCTTCAAATCCGGGGTTTTCGACTTGCTGCTGACTAAAGGCGTTTAGAACGATAGTCAGGCTTAATATCAGTAAAAAAGATAGTTTTTTATACATCATAATTGTATTTTTTAAGTTTTAGAATGGGTGCAAATTTAAACATAAATGGCAAAGTAGATTTCAATTTTTTTCACATAAATCTTGTTAGGGTAATCAATAAGCCTAGCTGCAAGAATTTGTAATTTCGCCCACTTGTAAAAAACTAATCTGATTATGAAAACAAATGCGCTTAACCTGAATAATTCATGAAAATCGACAATAGAAACATCCATAGCCTCCGCCAGCTGGCGGAGGCTATGGATTTGATAACACTACCTATTTATGCTATTAATCAGGCTGATTGGGTCGGCATTTTTTCTGAAAAATAATATTCTGTGTTTTTTAATAAATTAACGTAATAATACGTCAGTCTAAATTATTTGACGTATTTTTGCGTCAAAATTAATTTTATGCCACAAGCAAAAGTTGAATTATTCGATAAGGATTTACAGGACAGTGCAGTATTGTTTAAGGCACTCGGACATCCGGCAAGGCTGGCAATTCTGCATTTTCTCGCCCAAACCAATAGTTGTTTTACAGGTGATATCTCTAAAGAATTGCCGCTGGGAAGGACCACGGTAAACCAGCACCTGGATGAACTAAAAAAGTCTGGTTTAATACAGGGGCATGTGTCGGGCAGTAAAACGAATTATTGTTTAAACCCTGCAGTTTTGAATGAACTTAAAGTAGCCATGGAAAAGTTGATCAATAAAGTGAATTGTTGCGGATCATTAAAATGTAATTGATTGGACGGATGACCGATGCCTGAAGCTGGTATTTTATCATCCGTCATCTGTCTTTTGACATAGATGTTTGAATAAATAAAAACCAAACTAACTTAGTGTCCGTCTATAAAGTAGATTTTTTGAGAAATCCGTAGCCCCGACTTTCAAGTCGGGGATTGAATTAATAGGATAAAAACCCCCGCTTTTTCGCTGTTACTGCCAAAGGCAGTAACAGCGAAAAAGCGGGGGAGGCGAGTGTCGAATTTATTATTCCCCGGCATAAATGCCGGGGCTACGCAAAAATAATGACTTTATAGACGAACACTAATTAACATTAGGAACATTAAATAGAGAACAATGAAAATATTAATAATTTGTACCGGCAATACCTGCCGTAGCCAGATGGCCGAAGGTATTTTAAAGTCATTCGATTCCAAACTTGAAGTTTTTTCGGCCGGAACGGCTGCAGAAGAAAATGTTAATTCACATGCAGTAAAAGTTATGGCTGAGCTTGGGATTGATATTGATGGTCAAAAACCTGAACCGGTTGAAAAATACCTGGATCAAAGTTTCGATTATGTAATCACGGTTTGTGATGGGGCCAAAGAAATTTGCCCGGTGTTTACAGGAGAAGTAAAGCACAAGTTGCACGTTGGGTTTGACGATCCTGCTGCAGCGCGTGGTACTGAAGAAGAAGTCCTGCCGGTTTACCGAAAAATCAGGGATCAGATCAAGGAGAGGTTTTATGCGTTTTATTTGAATGAGGTAGTCAAATAGTTAGTCATTGTTCCGCTAAACTGGTTCACCTATTCTGTCAACCATCAGATTATGTCGCAGATTGCCCGCCTCGCCGGCAAGGCGGGCTTAGTCGTTTCACTCGCAATAGCCACCCATCCTAAAAAAATAATACAACCATGAGCAAAGAATTAAAAGAAATCGTAAGAACCAAATACAACCAGATCGCAAATCAAAGCAAGCAGCAAAACGAAACTTCCTGCTGCGGAGGGACCTCATGCTGTGGCGATAGTAGCGAAGTGGATTACACCATCTTTAGTGATGACTATTCAAATCTGGATGGTTACAATGCTGATGCAGACCTTGGATTGGGCTGTGGCTTGCCCACCGAGTTTGCTCAAATATCAGCTGGCGATATAGTGATCGACCTGGGCTCAGGTGCCGGCAACGATGCCTTTGTTGCACGATCGATTGTTGGAGAAGAAGGAAAAGTACTTGGGCTTGATTTTTCCGGGGCCATGCTTACCAAAGCCAAAAACAATGCTGCCAAACTTGGCTACACCAATGTTGAGTTTGTTAAAGGCGACATCGAAGAAATGCCCTTCGAAAACGACCTTGCCAATGTAATTGTCAGCAATTGTGTGCTCAACTTAGTTCCTGATAAAGTAAAAGCCTTCAGCGAAATGTTCCGTGTGTTAAAAGCGGGCGGGCATTTTTGTGTGTCTGATGTGGTAATTTCTGGTGAGCTGCCGGATGCATTATTAAAGGATGCCGAAATGTATGCGGGGTGCGTTTCAGGAGCGATTCAGAAAGAAGCCTACCTTGAAATCATCAAACAAGCCGGATTTAACAATATTGAAGTCAAGAAGGATAAAGAAGTTGTCCTGCCGGATGATATCTTGTTAAACTACCTTGGAGCTGAAAAACTGAGTGAATTCCGTAATAGCAAAGTTGGAATTTTCAGTGTAACAGTATTTGCTGAGAAATAGAAATGCATTGGATGATTTCAGGTACATGACAAATTTCCACAAGTCAAAATAATTATCATCGAATTACGCCGATTAATCGAATTAATACCTGCCAAAGGCAGGTGAAATTTAATGAAAATAAAATCCTTTGAATGTACCCATGATTTCACGCGTAAGAATCATTAAAACTTTGTCTTAAATTCTTTGTTATTTCCTATTTTGAATCACTGTTGTCTGGTTAAAAAACATACTGATGTACAAAAGCCCTAACCAGTCGAACCTCTACGAGGTATTAAAGATATAGGGATTACTACACCACTACAATACTTAATCGCCTACAGCGAATTCCACGTAGTGGATAAACAAGTATTATCCTGACGCCAATGATTATGAATGTATAATTGTCTGACGGCTCAAAAACCCAAGAATAAAAGTAAAATGAAACATGACTGAAAAAAGCCTTACAAAACGACTTTCGTTTCTTGATCGTTACCTGACGATCTGGATTTTCCTGGCAATGTTAACTGGGGTGTTTTCAGGATACCTGTTTCCATTTGTTGCGGGATTCTGGGAACAAATGAGCGTTGGCACAACCAACATTCCCATTGCCATCGGCCTCATATTGATGATGTACCCGCCACTGGCAAAAGTGCGCTATGAAGAGCTTCCTAAGGTTTTTAAGAGCTTCAAAATTCTTGGAATAAGCCTTGTCCAAAATTGGGTGATTGGCCCGGTGCTGATGTTTGCCCTGGCCATTATTTTCCTGCAGGATTACCCAAGTTATATGTACGGATTAATTTTAATTGGCCTTGCACGTTGTATCGCGATGGTAATTGTTTGGAGTGATCTGGCAAAAGGAAATGCCGAATATACTGCCGGGTTGGTGGCTTTCAATTCCATTTTCCAGGTGTTGTTTTTTGCTGCCTACGCCTGGGTTTTTATAGCCATCTTACCAGGTTGGTTTGGTATCGAAACAACGGATGCAGTAAAAAGTATCACTATGGGGCAAATTGCCGAGAGTGTTTTTATTTACCTTGGTATTCCGTTTATTGCAGGTTTCTTCACAAGGTTTATTTTAATCAAAGTGAAAAGCAAGGAATGGTACCATACGAAATTTGTTCCCAAAATCAGCCCCATTACTTTGGTAGCCTTGCTGTTTACAATCCTGGTGATGTTTTCGCTCAAGGGTGAATACATTGTTCAACTTCCGTTGGATGTGGTCAGGATTGCAGTTCCGCTGGTGATCTATTTTGTAATTATGTTCCTTGTGAGTTTCTTTATGGGACGAAGGATCGGTGCGGATTATCCAAAAACGGCCAGCATCGCTTTTACAGCTGCGAGTAATAATTTTGAATTGGCCATTGCTGTTGCAATTGCAGTTTTTGGGATCAATTCGGGTGAAGCATTTGCAGCCGTTATCGGGCCACTGGTTGAAGTGCCGGTTTTGATTGCGCTGGTGAATGTGGCTTTGTTTTTACAGAGGAAATATTTTGGTGGGGGCTCAACCGCATAAATCTTATAAACCGCAGAGGGCGCGGAGAGCGCGGAGAAGAAATTTCTTATACACCTCTTCAGGGTTTTTGGGTTTTTCCTCGATCTTTTTCTATAAAAATATCATCCCTGCCTTGCGGCCCGCTTCGCCGTAGCTCCAGCGAGGCGAGTAAGGCGGGCAGTCAGGATTTTAACTCATGCCATTAATGGACAACCCTCGAAAGGGTGGAATCATTATAGAAAATGTCCATCAAAATATGTAAATCGAAACCCTGAAGGGGTAACAGTATTTCCATATTCTAAAGGTCAAGGTTTGATTTTCCCAAGTGTGAAATTTATGGATTGTTAGCAAGCGAAACCAACAACTCCTCCAGTATCTTCCTCATTTCACTATTGGAGCAATTGTAGTTATTCACCATCACCGCAAAGGCAAGTTCCTCGCCGGATTCGGTGGTGAGGTATCCGGTATAACTCATTGCCCGCGACATGTAACCTGACTTTGCCTTCAGTTTACCTTCCAGTATTGTGTTCTTCCCAAAGGATTTCAGAGTTCCTGATTTGCCGGCAATTGGCAGTGACTGTTTAAAACTTTTGTCATTTTTGCTTTGGTGCATATGTTGTAAAACGAAAACCAATTGTTCCGGAGTAATGGCATTTGCCCGTGAGAGCCCACTGCCATCTTCCAGATATAGTCCGGAAACATCCATGCCTGCATTTCCCCAAAATGTTTTTAATGATTCACAGCCTGCTTCAACTGAGCATTTTTCCTTAGTCTTTTTCGAGAGGTGCAGAAGCATTGTCTCAGCATAGAGGTTAATGCTCTTCATATTCAACTGTTCGATGATTTCGGAAAGGGGAGGGGAGTTTATTTCCAGTAAAGGTTGAAATTTGGCCTGTTTGCTTTCATCGTAATTCGAGCGTGCTTCACCCGAAATCCCAATTCCTTTTTCTTTCAATTTTACAAAAAGCTGATGTGCTGCAATTTTGGCGGGATCAGGGATGGATCCTTTTATTGAAAACGATTTTCTGTTTTCAGGAATAGTGCCCTTGATAACTCGTTTATTGGAAAGATAAGAACCGTAAATGTAAGCATTGTCCTGCTTGTTGTCCGCAGCTGTGACCCGGTTTTCAAACTTCAGCTGGGGCAATTCCGGATTTGTATTTGTGATGCTTGATAAACTTCCGGCACTACCGGTTTTAAAAGTGAGTGAATAGGTATTGTCGAAAACGTTCAATGCAAAAGCCGGCGATCCATAATAATTACCCATGTCCTCCCAGATCCAGGTGTCCGGAATTTGTGGCAATCCAAAATAACTTCCATCTCCAACTACATTTCCATTGATCCACCTGATGCCTGAATTTTGGATTTCCTGCACCATGTTCTTTATTGCATTTTTATAATGCTTTTCAAATCGCGGAGATAAGAACGTAGGATCGCCACCTCCTTGTAAAATTATGTTTCCATTTAGGGTTCTGCCCTCACTAATATTTCCGGTGTAAGCCAGGGTGGTTTTAAATCTGTGATCAGGGCCAAAAGTTTCCAGTGCCGCTGCTGAAGTCAGGATTTTTAAAGTTGAAGCAGGGACAAGGCTAATGGATGAATTGTGTTCCAAAACAGTTTCACCAGAATTTAAATCTACAGCAAGAATTCCGATGGAAGCATTTTTAAGACTGGGGTGGTTGATGAAAGTATTAAGGGTTATTGCATTGATATTGCCATCTGTGTCGTTTGTTTGTTCAATAGGATTGCATGCCGATAAAAGAATAAGTAGCAGGACAATTAGAATTTTATTTCTATAAATCATATTAGTAAAATTTGTGACTGGTCAAATGTACTACATCCGAATTATTTAAAGTTAAAATATTGTTGATGAAAAATTATTAATTTTGATAACTTAAAATTTATAAAATGCAAAATATAACTTTCGAAATCGAAAAAGATGGCAATGAATACCATACCTGGAGCCCGGAATTGCCAGGCTGCCATTCTCATGGTAAAACAGTGAATGAGGCTTTTGAAAATTTAAAAGATGCGGTGCAACTCTATTTGGAAGTATTAATGGAGGAGCAACTTACCAAAAAATCATTAGAGTTGGCATAATGAAATCGCGCGAATTGATTAAATTACTTGAAAGGAATGGGTTTGTTTTTATTAGGCAAACAGGAAGCCATGCGATTTATAAAAAACCAGGTAATCAAATCGTCGTCGTTCCCATTCATAGTAAGGATATTCCAAAAGGAACATTATCAGGAATCTTAAAAGATGCGGATATTAACGTGTAATATTCGTTTTCAAGGAAGAATAAACTTTTCTATTCGACAGATTAAAGGTTTTAAATCAACTCCACAATCTTCTCCAACCACATAGCATCCACTTCATCAAAGGAATTCAGCTCTTTACTGTCAACATCCAGCACACCGAAAATTTCACCACTTTTACTCCTTATCGGAACGACGATTTCTGAATTGGATCGTGAATCGCAGGCTATATGCCCGGGAAACTGATGTACGTCAGAAACGATAACAGTTTCTTTTCCATTGATAGTCGACCAGCAAACACCGTTATCTTTCTTCAAAACCTGGCAGGCAACCGGGCCTTGATAAGTTCTAACTGTCAATACTCCACCGTCAAGGCAGTAAAAACCTGTCCAGAAAAAATAGTCCATTTTGTGGTGAAGCACAGCCACAGTTGTTGCCATGCGTGATTCTGTATTTTCCGTCGCGGTGAGTAAACTCTCAAGTTGCTTGTATATCCTGCCGTAGCGTCCTTCTTTTTTCTTTGAGTCCATTCTTCAGTTTATTGTTGAAAGGTTGAATCTATAACAATAGATCATTGAGATTGTTTTGATGTTTGGCGATGAAGCCAAAATAAGTTTAGTAAAATAGGATATAGATTTGTTCGTTATCAAATAGGTACTTAAATTTGTACTCAAATAAAAACTGAAATATATGATTGCTGCTAATTATACTGAATTTCGTACCGGGCTTAAATCCTACCTGGATGAAGTTGAGGGAAATAACGAAACCCTGATTATTAAAAGAGGAACGGGGAAAGGAACTGTTATGATTTCGCTTGAAGAATATAACTCGATAATGGAGACTGTTCACCTGCTAAGCTCTAAGAACAATGCCGACCGTCTATATGAGTCCATTGAGCAAATGAAGGATGGTAAAGGATTTCAGAAAGATTTAATTGTAGAGTGATGAAAATCATTTTTTCAAAAAACTCCTGGGAGGATTATATTTTCTGGCAATCGCAAGACCGAAAAATCCTACGCAAGGTAAATGAACTCATTAAGGAAATACAGCGAACCCCATATCAGGGAAAAGGAAAACCAGAACCATTAAAGTACGACCTTGCCGGCTTTTGGTCGAGACGAATTGAAAGGGAACACCGATTGGTTTACCGGGTAGAAGATAGTTCGGTATTGATTTATAGTTGCCGCTACCATTATGATTAAAGACCTGGAAGGTTTTCTTTCTAAAAACAATAGCATTTTCAAACAAAATGACTGTCTTTTATATCCCCAAACCTTCCAGGTCTTCTCTACAAATCCCGAAACTCCCAAACTGTATATGCCAAACTTTAGCTCACTTTAGTCACTCAAAACTTCAAATTGTTTCCACTAAACTCTATCAAGCTCAACAGTAAAGTGTCGCATAATGGGCGCTTCAGTCAAAATTTTCAATCCTTTGGTGATTTCATTCCGTCTTTCAAAAACATTGGCAACTGTAGCTGCAATGTAATCCATGTGGCTGTTGGTATAAACCCTGCGTGGCAGTGCCAGCCTAACGAGTTCCATTTTTGGGTAACGGTTTTCACGTGTCTCAGGGTCGCGATCGGCAAGGAGTGTCCCTATTTCAACACCGCGCACGCCACCTTCAAGATAAATCTCTACAGCAAGTGTTTGTGCAATGTATTCTTCTTTTGGGATTTCGGGTAAAAACCTCTTTGCATCAATGAAGATAGCATGGCCACCGAAAGGTTCCAGCAATGGTACACCAAACTTCTTCAGGCTTTCACCTAAATATGCAACTTGTTTGATTCGGGTTTCGAGGTAATCAAATTCGGTGCCTTCCATCAAGCCTTGTGTCAGGGCATTCATGTCCCTGCCCGACATGCCACCGTAGGTTACAAAACCTTCGAACATGATATTGTAAACGCTGGCCTGCTCGTACATCTTGCGGTCGCTAAAACCAATAAACCCACCCATGTTAACGATGGCATCCTTTTTACTGCTCATTGTCATTGCATCGGAATAGGTGTACATTTCCTTTACAATTTCTTTGATGGTCATGTCCTGATAGCCGTCCTCACGAATTTTGATGAAGTAGGCATTCTCGGCAAAACGGGCAGAATCGAAGATGACTTTTGTGCCATATTTTTGCGCCATTTCATACACTTCCTTCATGTTCTGCATCGAAACGGGCTGGCCGCCTGATGAGTTACAAGTCAGGGTGATGACTATAAATGGAATTTTCTCGATAGGATTGTTTTTTAACACCTCTTCGAGTTTGTTCAAATCAAGGTTTCCCTTAAAGGCATGGTATTTTGTAGGATGAAAAGCTTCATCGATGGTACAATCAACAGCGCGTGCATGCCTGAATTCGATGTGGCCTTTGGTGGTATCGAAATGTGAATTTCCGGGAATGATGTCACCCTCTTTCACCAGGACTGAAAACAATACATTTTCGGCAGCCCGTCCCTGGTGGGTGGGCAAGAAATCATTAAAGCCAAACAACTCTTTGATGGCTGCTTTCATTTTTAGGTAAGATGTGGCGCCGGCATAACTTTCGTCGCCAATCATCATTTCCGACCATTGCTTGTCGCTCATGGCACCTGTTCCCGAATCGGTGAGCAGGTCGATGTAAACGTATTCGCTGCGGAGGTTAAACAAATTGTTGTAGGCTTCTTTCAGCCACTCTTCTCTTTCTTCACGTGTACTGCGGCGGATGGTCTCCACCATTTTAATTTTATAGGATTCTGCAAATGGTAATTCCATAATTACTAAGTTTTTTGTTGAAAAATAAATAGAATAAATAATAATTTTCGGGCGGGCTGCCCGTCGGTTGGAAGGCTTAACAAAAGTGGTAGGTATCCCTGTTTTTGATGTTCAGGTGGATACGCTGGCTTAAAACTGAAATTAAACTGAAAAAATGCATCTGTTGTTCAGGATTTTATTGACGCAAAAATAGGAAGAATTTTGATTGCATATAGTTTTTTAGTACAATAGGGTAGATTTTGTAAGAGAATAGACAAGGGTTTAAAGCCCTGACCAACCTACCGGTTGGTGGAGAGGGAAGGGATGGGAACTATTGCCGTCAGGCTCACATGATTTCCAATTATTTTTTTCCAAAGGTTAGGTGCAATTAAACTCTTGATTACAGAATATTAACCTCATAATGTCACCCTTTCAGGGTTTTAGTATTTCTCTTCAATCCCATTTTATTATAATCCTTTCACCCTTTCAGGGTTTGCAAATAGGCAAATAAAATCCCGAAGGCCCGCCTTGCCGCGAGGCAGGGATGACAGGATTATAGAATGTGTTGGGGTATATAAGTTGCAAAACCCTGAAAGGGTGACATAGTAATTTCAGGTAAAAATATCACAATGTTTTATTTTTACCTGATGGCTATCGGATGGAAACGCTGAATTATGGTTTGCTTCCAGTTTCAGGGCTGCAATCCCCTATGTCCTCGAGGCTTGCCTGCCTAGCCGGCAAGGCTGGCATCTTTGGGGCTATAATTATTTTATAGGGACGCTGCGGCCGGGATTGAAGTGGTAGCTGCTTGAAATTGCGGCAGACAGTTTTTGTTGGCTGGCGGATTCCGCGTCAGCGGAACACGCACAGCTTACAAAAACCTGCCGGTATGAAACCACTACAAACGAAAAGCCCGCCTTGCCGGCGAGGCAGGCCCGTTAAGCCGCCCAAAAGAAAATAACAACCTTCAAAATGATTATTAAAAGAATCGATTATTTTCAGGAAACGAAACAGTGCTAATGTTACAGGTTGCAAGTTACAGGTTTCAGGAGGCAACCATTTAACTGTATTACAAAGACTAAATGAATAAGTGACCAACATAGACCACATATTGCTGAGTTATTAATGTTAGCACCTTTTCAATAACTGAACATTATAATTCCAATATTTCTCACTAAATTGCAACCCTTCTATTTTGATTTTGTCAATTAATGACGAACGATAACAAGAAAATCGGGAAATTGGTGCAAACGGAGATTTACAGAGATATTATTGAAAAGTGTAAGCGAGGTAATGCGCGGGCTCAATACAAGCTCTACAATCTCTACGCACAGGCCATGTACAACATTTGCATGCGCATGATGAATTCCCGTGAGGAGGCCGAAGATATGCTACAGGAAGCGTTTTCGGATGCTTTCAGACGGCTCGATTCGTTCAGGTACGAATCGACTTTTGGAGCATGGCTGAAGCGCATCGTTGTCAATAATTGTATCAACGAGATTAACCGCCGAAAAGCTGACCTGGAGTTCTTTGAAGATATGCACTTGTTTGAAGGGCAAAAAGAGCGTGACGATAGGATGTACGAGGGGAAATTGAACGTCGCCAGTATCCGAAAAGCCATGGAAGATTTGCCCAAGGGAGCCAGGTTGATTTTTTCGCTGTACCTGCTGGAAGGTTACGACCATGTTGAGATAGCACAGATTTTGAATATATCCGAATCAAATTCCAAATCGCAATACATGCGTGCAAGGCTAAAGATGAAAGAGAAGTTAAGTAAAATGTAATTAGAGGAGGTTTAGGAGAATTGGAGTGTTGGAGTAAGTAATGGAGTGTTGGAGTGGTGGAAAGATGGAAAGATGGAAAGATGGAAAAATTGAGTGATGGAATTGAAAAAACCTGACAGAGTACGACGAAGGAGGTCCTGTCAGAGTTAAGGATAAATTGAGTATTGGAAAGGTCGAGAGATGGAGTGATGGAATGATGGGATTGAAAAAACCTGACAGAGTCCGACGAAGGAGGTCCTGTCAGAGTTTAAAGTTTAGGGAAAAGGAGAAATGAAATGTTAGAAAAAATTAAAACAAGAAAGATATGAGCAGGGATAAATTAGAAAATTTTATTATCGACAACAGGGATGAGTTTGATGAGTTTGCACCAGCACCCGGTTTGTTTAATGGTGTGGGGATCCGTAAGCCACGCATTCGTCAGATAAACTGGAACAGTGTGATGTGGAAAGCCGCTGTTGTTGTAGGTATTTTTATTGGCTCTTATTTTTTCCATGACTGGATGGACAGTACTTCTGAAAATACCCAGATGGCTGCCACCGAACAAAGCGAAGAATCTTCAGAAATTGTAAAAATGCTCATCGAGGCCGAGGCCTACTACACTTCTCAAATTGATAGCAGAAAAGAAGAATTCTACCTGTTGACATCTGAGCAACCCAATATTAAAGACGAAATCGACCTGGAACTTGTGGAGTTGGATGAAGTGTATGCCCAGCTTAAAAAAGACCTTAAAGACAATGCCGATAACGAAGAAGTTATTGAAGCGATGGTACAGAACTATAGGATTAAACTTGAAATTCTTGAAAGTGTACTCGTACAATTACAAAGAGCTAAAAACGGTGAAAAAGAAAATAATTATGAAGTTGAATTGTAAATTAATCATTGCGTTTGCCGCGCTTCTGCTGATGATCCCCTGGAATGGATTTGGGCAGGACTACTCGAAGTCGCGGTACGAGAAGCGGGTTTTTGCCGTTGGCAAAAATACCGAAGTGCAGATTGCCAATAAATATGGGAATATCCATGTTTACGAATGGGAGCAAGATTCGGTGAAAATCGAAATTGATCTGGAGGTGAAAGCCAATAAGGAATCGAAGGTGGAGAAAACCTACGAGATGATCGATTTTGAATTTACATCTACAGATTATTATGTAATTGCAAAAACCAACTTCAAAAGCAGCCAGGGGAGCTTTTGGGGCGAAGTGAGCGATTTGGCCAGCACGATTTTTAGTGGCAATAATAAGGCTTCTATAAATTTTAAAGTATATGTCCCAAAAACCTGCCACCTGAAACTTGAGAATAAATTTGGGAACATTTACATGACCGACCACCAGGGAAAAACTGAAATCATCCTTTCGAACGGAAACCTGAAAGCATTTTCATTTACCGAAGACCTGGACTTGAAACTGGATTTTGGGGATGTTAATATCAAAATGATGGAAGATGCAAAAATAACCGCAAGTTATGCAAATATGGAGATTGGTGATGCCAATGAAATTACGCTGGAAAGTAAATCGTCGGAGTATGAAATTGGAGTGATTGAAAAACTTTCGGTGGCATCGCGCAGGGATAAATTTGATATTGAAGAACTGGCTGAATTGAGTGGTGATATGTCATTTTCAGAAATCAAAGTAGATTATTTTTCTACTGAATCTGTTTTAACCACCAATTATGGTGATTTGAGTATTGGCCTGGTTGGAACAGATTTCAGGAAACTACAATTAGATGCCCGGTACACGGATGTTAACCTTAATTTTGACCCTGATGCTGCCTTTATGATTGACCTGGAATATACCGAAAAAACCAACCTTTCGTTGCCTGCTGGTTTCAAAAAGGAGGGTGGGGAAGTAATTGATAAAAAAGAGGATGTGTTTAAAACTACCGGGAAAATTGGTGTCGGAAATAAGTTACCAAGAGTTATTATTAAGATAGAGTCGGGGATGGTGAATATTACGAATTACTAAAAAAGGGGAAAAGGGTATAATGTGTATAAGGTATAGGGGAATATGGAACCATCGGAATGTAAAGATGGACGGACGTCCATCTCACACTAGCAAGATAAAAAAAAGTTACTCCAAACTGCAACCTTTTAATTAATATTTTGTCATTGAATTTAAACAACGAAAAAACGGTGTTTTATGAAGTATAAAATTTTACTTTTATTCATAATAATTGCTGGTGCAAGTACTGCACAGGAAAGCTATCAGTCCATTGGACTGAGGATCGGAGGCGGTGGTGGCATCACCTATAAATATGTAGAAGATTACCGAAGTGGTTTCGAAGGGATTTTAAGCTATCGCGACGGGGGAATCCAATTAACGGGACTTTACGAGATGTACAGGCCTATTAAAACCGACCGGATTAACAATTTCTATTTCTTTTCAGGTTTTGGTGCGCATGCCGGATATATCCGAACTTATGAGCAGTTTTGTGTACAGGAGGGCGGAAGTTGTTATTTGTATTCTAATCAGCAGACAGATGCTATTATCGGCCTCGATGGGGTTGTAGGGTTTGAATACCGGTTTCACAGTATCCCGATGGGAATTAGCCTCGATTATAAACCTTATGTCGAATTTTTCGGACAGGAATTTTTCAGGATTGACCTGTGGGCCTTTGCCTTTTCGGTGAAATATGCTTTTTGAAATAAGTTGCAAGTTACAGGTTACAGGTTGCAAGTTCTGGGTTTCATGTTGAAGATTTAAGGAAAATGAAGACCCATATTGGCAAGGGAAAACGCAAATAATAGAAATAAAAGACTCTATAAACCAAAGAGCAAAATTATTTTATCATTCAAGCATTTAATCATTTAAGCATTAATCTTTCACGCATTCAAACATTAAAAACAACATACAATGAAAAAAACAATTTTAATTATTCTTGTCGCAGCCTTTGCAATAACAATGCAGGCGCAGGATAATCAAAAGTCACAGGAAATTAAAACCATTTTTGGCAGTCCAAATGGCAAAATTACTAGTGGAGGCTATGGTGCTATTACCGTTAATTACAGCAAGATTGATGGCAAGGATGCAGTTTTGGTTGGAGGCCGTGGAGGCTGGATCATCAACCATCATTTCGTATTGGGACTTGCCGGTATGGGTTTTGCCAGCGACCTATCCTATGAAAGTAACACCAATTACAATTCTGATGATTACTTCCTTACGGGTGGATATGGAGGTTTGTTGCTGGAAACGATACTCATGCCGTTTTCAGCAGTGAATATTTCAATTCCTGTAACGATAGGTGCTGGTGGCGCTGCCTATGTTAAGACTGATTATTATTCTGGGTATGAAGATTATTATAACTATCCCTATGACAACTACAACTCCGCATTTTTTGTTCTTGAGCCGGGCATTGAAGTAAACCTTAACGTGGTGAAGTTTATGCGGGTAACCTTTGGGGGATACTACCGCTATACATCAGGGCTCAATCTAATGGAACCAGTTAATGGTTTTGAAAAAGATGGTGTTAAAGTAGATGGCGATATCCTTAACGGTTTCTCAGGTGGCCTAACCTTGAAATTTGGAAAATTCTAGAAAAGTAGACCTAATCTAATGTCTGTCCATAAAGTCAGTATTTTTCCATAGTTCCCGTATGGGAGAATAATAAATATGACATTTGTCTCCCCCGCTTTTTCGCTGTTAGTGCCGGAGGCACTAACAGCGAAAAAGCGGGGGTTATTCATCCCTTTAATTCAATCCCCGACTTGTGCCATAGGCATCCCTTTGGGAAAAGTCGGGGCAACGGATATTTCAAGAAAGCTACTTTATAGACAGACACTATTTAGGCTCTGACATTTCAAAACTGACCGACATGTTGTTAGTTCTACAAGATGTCAGGACCTGATCCCGCGAAGTGCCTGCCTTGCAGCGAGGCAGGGCTTTAATTTTCAAATTTGCACATCAGCAAATTTTCAAATTAATGTAGATTTTAAACCCATCAGGCGAAAGCTTGATGGGTTTTTTTCATTTCGAGATTTGCTGAAATCTACCTGCGTGAACTGAATACACCGTCAAAGGTTAGTCCATTCAATTTATGACTAATTAACAATTAATTACTTGCATTACATGTAGTTATTTTGTATATTTACCGTTTTGAAATTTCGTAGAAATATCTGGCAGCAATGTCTATACCCGGTTCTTTGAATTGATTAAAAAACAACTGTTATGAAAAAAACTTTCCTTTTACCAGTGCTCATCACCGTGTTGTTTCTGATACCGGTGATAGTGAATTGCAGGTGTCCGGTAGTAAATGCCGGCCCTGACTCTGCTTCTTGCAAATCGGACGTCTTTACCCTCACAGATGCAACCGCAAGCGACTATGGTTGGCTCCAATGGACATCGAGCGGAGATGGATTTTTTGATGATGATGGTATGCAAAATCCATCTTACTACCCCGGTCCCGGTGATTATGCCAATGGCAGCGTAGAACTTTGCCTTACAGGATTTCCCATTGAACCGGTTACAGTTTCAGTAAGGGATTGCATGGAACTGCATATTCTGCTTGATCCAATACCCATTGAACCCTCAGGAACCGGCGCGTATGATGATCCCTATCTTATTGCCGTCCTGGGGAACCTTTACTGGATGGCTGTGCAAACAAACGCCGGCAATACCTTCAGTGGTAAATTCTTTTTACAAACTGCCGATATTGATGCCATCGAAACAGAGACATGGTTCAATGGGCTTGGCTGGGAGCCTATTGGAAGTGATACCCATCCATTCTCCGGTTCCTATAGTGGAAATAACTCTAACATTAAATCACTTTATATCAACAGGGAAAATGAAAGTTACCTCGGTTTGTTTGGATACATGGATGGGGCGAAGATTGATAAACTCCGGATTATCGATGCAGATATAACCGGGTATTATGCGGTTGGATCTCTTGCAGGTTGGGTGATTAACCAAACAAATATTTCTTACATTGAGGTCGAGAATGTCAACATTTATATATCAGATAATTATGCAGGAGGAGTGATCGGTAAAGCCAATTATTCAAACCTTTTCAGATGTTCCTCCACGGGTAAAGTAACCAAAGGAGGCAATTATGAAGCGAATTGGATAGGGGGCATCGTAGGAGCGATTGCTTATTTTACAATGGTTGAAGAATGTTACAGTTTAGCCGATATAAGAAGTTTGACACATAATAATTATGCCGGACTAATTGGCATAATATGGCCCGGCGGACAGGTTAAAAATTGCTATTCCAGGGGCGACGCCATAGGAACCTGGGCAATTTCTGGAGGGTTTACCAGCTCTATTGATAATGGACAGATAGTCAATTGCTTTTCAACCGGGCGTGTAGTGGGGGTTCACTATATCGGAGGTTTTTGTGGTTTAACTACAAATGGCTTTTGTAATGGCAATTTCTGGGATATCGAATCATCCATGCAAACAACAAGCGAATGTGCCACAGGCAAAACCACCGCTGAGATGAAAACACAATCAACATTCACCGATGCCGGGTGGGATTTTGAAAATGTATGGACAATTGATGGGGTAACAAATGATGGATACCCCTTTTTGAAATGGCAGGCGGCCCCCACTGTTTTTGCAGGAGTAGATGCAACAGTTAACTGCGAAGAATCTTATGCATTAGCGGATGCAAGTGCCACAAATTATTCATCGCTCAATTGGACAACATCCGGCGATGGTTTATTTGATGACAATTCAGTATTAAATCCAAGCTATACTCCCGGCCGGGATGATTGTATAAATTGTGAAGTGCAACTTTGCCTTACAGCATATCCTGCTGATCCATATAAAACAAGTTTTATGGATTGTATGGAGCTTACTGTGATGTCAGAGCCACCATCAGCGGAACCTTCAGGAAGTGGAACAATTGGGGAACCTTACCTGGTTGCCAGTTTAGGAAACCTTTACTGGATTGCCGAACAAACAAACAATGGAAACAGTTTCGATGGCAAATTCTTTTTGCAAACTGCCGATATTAACGCCACAGGAACCGGGACATGGTTCTGTGGGCTTGGGTGGCAGCCTATTGGAAACATCAACTTTCCATTCTCCGGTTCCTATAACGGAGGTTTTTACACCATTGAATCACTTTTCATCAATAGGGAAAATGAAAATTACCTTGGACTTTTTGGAATGACTGATGGGGCAAGGATTGAAAATCTCCGGCTCCTGAATGTGGAAATCTCCGGCAACAAATATGTTGGAGCGCTTGCAGGAACTGTTGCCAACTCACCATCGGTTTCTTATATACATGCCGAAAACCTTCAAATACATCTTTTCGATAATTATGGTGGTGGCTTGCTTGGCATGGCTGATCATTCAGCAATTTACAGGTGTTCATCATCCGGAGAAATAACCAAGGGCGGGATTGACGACTATAACTGTATGGGAGGGTTGATTGGAGCTATAAGCAATTCAGCCTGGGTTGAAGAATGCTATAGTTTAACAAACCTTACAAGCATGCTTAATAATTGCTACGGAGGGCTTGTAGGTTCGGTTTTGAGCGGAGGGGAGATAACCAATTCTTATGCCAAGGGTTCGGTTACAGGTGAATGGGCAATAGCAGGCGGGTTAGCTGGTGATACAGATAACGGATTAATTCAGAATTCCTTTTCAAGCGGTTTTGTTAGCGCACCTTCGTTGTATGTTGGCGGGTTCTTAGGTAGGAATGAATCGGGTACATGCAAAAATAGTTTTTGGGATACAGAAACATCAAACCAAAATACAAGCGCGTGTGCCACAGGAAAAACAACAGCCGAGATGAAAACACAATCCACATTTACCGATGGCGGGTGGGATTTTGTGAACATTTGGGACATTGATGGGGTAACAAATGATGGATATCCCTTTTTGAGATGGCAGGCGGGGCCACAATCAGTGAGCGACAACTCAGGAATGGGTTTATTGATATATCCTAATCCGGGTAACGGAATATTCACCATCGAAGGCATTCATGAGAAAATAGACCTTAGGATTTTCAATGTCTTTGGTGAACAAATTTACCTTGATGAATTTATGTTGCCTTCAAAGTTGGATCTTTCTAACCAACCAAAGGGAATCTATTTTATCAGCATTGAAACGAATAACAAGATTTTCTTTAAAAAGCTGGTAATGAATTAAACCGTTAACATAAAATTTTAAACCCATCAGGCGAAAGTTTGATGGGTTTTTTGGTTTTTAGGGGGGTGTTAATATTGCCGGTAAAGGTAGCCCTGCAAGGTAAGGGCTTAAATATATTGTTGTCTTTCAGTCAGGAAAGAAAATCTGCAATATTATTTTTCATAGATATATGTAAAAATAATTGTACCTTTGTTTACATGAGGAGTTACAGTGCAATCATCATTGATAACGAAAAAAACCTTCGTGAATCCCTGGCAGTTATGTTGGCCGATCATTGTCCAGAGATTTTGTTGTGTGGTACTGCATCCTCTGCTTCAGAGGGGCGCGGTTTGCTTAAAACTGAAAGGGCGGATTTTATATTTCTCGATATTTCCATGCCTGAGGAAGATGGTTTCGCGTTTCTGAGTTCAATAAAGAAAGAAAACTACGGAATTATTTTTGTAACCGCTCACGAAGAATATGCCCTTCATGCGCTCAGGGCAAGTGCCATCGACTATCTGCTCAAGCCGGTCAACCCACTCGAATTGCGTGAGGCAGTTTCAAAAGCCATCCGGTACCATGAACTGAGAAAAAACAAGTCCGAAATCCGCTCCATTTATCATGAATCACTCAACAATCTACACGACCACATGTATTCAGAAACCAAACAAATCGAAAAAATTACCGTCGCCGAGCAGTTTGGGTTTCGTGTGGTAAAAGTTAAGGACCTGATGTACCTGCAGGCCGACAGCAATTATACAACACTGCACTTATCGGGTTTGGATAAAATAGTGGCCACCCGCTCGCTGGGCGAATTTGAGAAGATACTTAAAAACCATATCTTTTTCAGGATTCACAAATCT
>Ga0208900_1000321_pt1 | contig 31066 bp, 25 predicted proteins | sample AntAceMetag02UKK_FD_184763 | JGI IMG/M metagenome (GOLD analysis project Ga0208900, IMG submission 184763) | Saline lake microbial communities from Ace Lake, Antarctica - Antarctic Ace Lake Metagenome 02UKK (SPAdes) (version 2) | ecosystem: Environmental > Aquatic > Non-marine Saline and... | reverse complement strand
AAAAGAACCTCATCCCGATCTCGTATATGCTCAGGTAGTAAAAGAGAAGAAAAAAGGTAGACTGGTCGGTATTAATCATCGCATCAGATGCGGAGCGGAGCGTCTTGCCAAATTGGGAATCAATATAGGCACCAGCTTTTTGGAAAGGTTGAACCTTACTATCAGGCAATCCTTGGCACCCTTGGGACGCAAAACTCTCGGTTTCAGCAAAAAAAGAGAGAATCTCAAAAAACAGACTATTTTCTTTCAAGCTTTTTATAATTTTGCGCGTCCTCATATGAGTCTCAGGGAAAAAATATCGAATTCCGATGATCGATTTCAAAAAAAATGGCGCCCGAGAACACCAGCAATGGCAGCTGGGATAACTGACCATGCCTGGGAGTTTAGGGAACTTCTAACTTATAAATATGTAACCAAATCATAATCAAAGTAGCAGCGGGAGAGCACCGAAACTTTTTATAAAAAAAGTTCTAACCCAATGAAATTATTACAAGCAGTTCAAAACGCTCTCATAAAAACAGAGTTCTGATAACCTTAAAATTGAGAGTATCTTTCGGAGATACAAAACGAACTAATCGAATGTTTTTCCAATTCATTCTCTACTGATAGAAAATTGGCTCTTTCAAGAGCCTTGACTGTTTCATGTCCGAGGTGATATTATTGTATATGGAAACGACATTGAAAAAAATAGTGCATTACATGACCATGGATGGAAAAAGCGCTTTCCAGGGATGATTTCGTGTTTTGAGAGATAAGCGTGCAAAAATAAAAATAACCAAGCGTCTTGCCCAAGCAAAGTATGGAAATTTTGGCGATACAAAGCCGATAGGAGAGGGTGCTCATGAAATGCGGATCGACTATGGCCCAGGGTATCGGGTCTATTATGCCAATGATGGAGAGACTATCATTGTTCTGCTCTGTGGTGGGGATAAGAGTACCCAAGATGAAGATATAAAACAGGCCAAGGAACATTGGTCAACGTATAAGGAAAGAAAGGCGGTGAAAAATGTTAACAGCCGATCATGATAAATTTATCGTTGAACAGTTAAAAGAAGATCCCGAATTTCTTGAACTGTACATAGAAGATACCATGAAAGAGAAAGATCCAATTCTTTTCCGTGAAGGGCTTCAGTATATTATCAAAGCAAAAGGCTTTGACCTTGATGTGGTGAGTCGGGAGAAAGAGGAGGCTGCCTGAAATACCCGCACGGTTCATCATGAAATTGTGAAATCCATTTCATCTATTTTGGATCTGAACAATGAATTAAGTCAATGAGAAAAAATGCGGGCTTGATCATAACGTCGGCCACCTACGGTAAAATTTTAAAAATAAAAAAATAAACCCTATTATTCTGGGTATTTATAATGGATATGAATTTATTTGCCGCATAGTGGCCCATCTTATGCTCAACCCCGAAAATGCAAATACGACCGGCTAACCAGGCGCTCCAGGGGACGGCGAGAACGGGAGGCGCTTACCCGTAAGTCACTGGCGCGGCAGGTGAGCTTGGCGTTAGCGCTCTAATAGTGGGATGTCCAAAAAACCACTTTTCCTTCTATTTTTTTTACTCGGTTTTAAGACCTGACAATATTGATTGAAATGCCTGCTTTTAAGCTCTTTTCAACAAGCATAGCAGAGTTCAGAAACCGAGCAAGAGAAGTGGCGGATTTAGACACCCCACTCTAATAGTAACGGTTTTGCTAAAATATCTGAGGTGAAATTGGATTATGCGATATACAGAACAAGGCGAGGAGCTATGAAAATTTTAACGTCATATTATAGACTATTACTTCAATTCCATCAAAGAAATACCGGCAGATTTACCAAGTTTTTCTCGTTATTGATCGGCACGATATTCTTTCTGGTCATATTGCCTATAATATTGTTCTTGCTTTCAGCATGGTTCGGAATTTCATGGACACTTCCACCCCTCGTCACAGATTTCCTTGCCGTATCAAGCATACTCGTTGGGCTTGTGGTCTTATGCTGGGCAACCTATTCGCAACTCACTCGTGGAGGAGGAACGCCGGCCCCGAACGCTCCAACACAACATCTTGTCATCACAGGTCCATACCGCTATAGCAGGAATCCTATCGAGTTTGGCGCCTTATGGTACTATTTTGGGGTGGGCGTGTGGTTTGGGTCACTCTTTCATGGGCTAATCTGCCTGCTGTTCGGCTGGATCGTTGGGAGTGTCTATCACAAATTCGTCGAAGAGCGGGAATTGCTGCTCCGGTTTGGACACGAGTATGAGACCTATCGAAATCAGACCCCCTTTTTAATTCCGAAATGGCCGCGAAAATAGTGTATCAGTGTGGCCCGTGGGGAATATGGAAGGCAGACAATGGCGACATGACTGGCACATAGCAATGTGTTGTGGGGAGACAACACATGCAGAGGCGTTCGAGACGATCAGTTATCCGATAGCAACGGAGAGGCTATGAGCCGCTTTTGCCCCCGCTCTGAAAGGTTTGGGTGGTGATGTCACGCTCAATGTTTGGCGCGGCGGCAAGCGGAGCGCACGAGGTGGCTTTTTCGGAATCTGGGCTGTTGCGTCTCGCTGTATCGCGAAACGCGATGTGTATATTCATATCATCCACAGTACAACATCGGTGATGGTTCGTTTTCGAAGAACTGTCGTGAGATCGTCAACGTAGGGAGAATAGGCAGTGGCTCAAAAAATTCTCACGCTCGCTAAAAACTTGACACCGTCACGCATTCACGTACAGTCCTTGTACAAAAGTTGGATCGTTGGAATTGTTTGTCAAATTGTCAGGAAGGAAGGGCAGTAAAAAGGAGTTTGGAGATGTTGTGGCAAGAAAAGTGCTAACAAACGGTTGGTAACGACCCTAAAAGCGCGGCGCAATTTTAGCGTATGTGTCCGCTATTAAGGTCCAGTGGTTCATCAGACTGAGTACCACCGGTCAGGGCGCTTTTAGGGCTTCACAACCGAGGCGCTATTTTTGCTGATAAAATCAAGCTATTGACTTTATATTCATATGTGATATTTTAAGATCAAACGATTGACCTTAACAGCGAGGTGTTGATGAAAAAAGTGCCAAAAGAGCAAATTATAAAGCGGCTTAATATTGAAAACCCTTGGTGGAAGAACGATAAAATCCCTAAGATATACAGTGCTTATAACCCACGAGCATATCTTGAACTTTTTTTTCCTTTAATAGAGTCAAGAAAAATACGAAGAGCAACTGTTTTAATGGGGCCAAGACGGGTTGGAAAGACTGTATTGATCCACCATACAATTCAAAATCTCGTAAGTAACGGCATATTTTCTAAAAGGATTGTGTATTTTTCTGTAGATCATCCAATTTATAATGGTCTTTCTTTAGATTCATTGTTAGAAATTTTTTCTGAGGCAACAGGAATTGATCCTCTTGAAGAAGAATGCTACATTTTTTTTGATGAAATTCAATATTTAAAAAATTGGGAAACTCATCTGAAACTTATTGTAGACAGTTTACCGAATCTAAAATGTACCGTTTCTGGTTCTGCCGCCGCAGCTCTAAGGTTGAAGAGCAATGAATCTGGTGCAGGAAGATTTACTGATTTTCTTTTGCCACCACTTACTTTTCATGAATACTTAGAGTTATTGGATAAAAACCACCTTGTTTGCCCCCCGATATCGAATAAAGACTTCTATACATCTGACAACATTGATGAGTTAAACGATAATTTCATTCACTATCTTAACTATGGTGGTTACCCAGAAGTCATTTTTTCTGAGATGATACAAGCAGATCCTGGCCGTTTTATTAAGAGTGATATTATAGATAAAGTTTTACTCAGAGATTTACCAGGGCTTTATGGCATTCAAGATATTCAGGAATTAAACTATTTATTTACAACCTTAGCTTTCAATTCGTCAAATGAAGTTTCATTGGATGAGCTCTCAAAGGGGTCAGGTGTTACAAAAAATACTATAAAAAAATATATAGAATATCTTGAGGCTGCATTTTTAATAAAGACGGTTCATAGAGTCGACAGAAATGCCAAACGTTTTAAAAGGGCCAATTTTTTTAAGGTATATTTGACGAATCCTTCTATCCGTAGTGCATTATTCTCTCCAATCAAAAATAACGATGAAGCAATCGGGGGGTTATCTGAAACGGCAATATTTTCTCAGTGGTTTCACTCAGACACGCTGCTCCACTATGCAAGGTGGAAAAATGGTGAGGTTGATATTGTAAATATTGATAAAAATCAAATAGTTTCATGGGCAATTGAGGTGAAATGGACAGATCGCTTTTACAATAGACCATATGATTTAAAAAACTTAATCCAGTTTTGCCATTCCAATAATTTAGAGGATGCTGCCGTAACAACACTGACGAAAACTGGGAAGATTAAGCTTAAAAATGTTAATCTGGATTTTATACCAACTAGTATTTATTGCTACACTGTTGGTAGAAATATCATCAAAGGAAAACATACCATAAGAGAAGGTCTAACAAGTCGTTCCACCTGACCGCGAGAATGAGAGCCGCTTACCCGTAAGTCACTGGCGCGGCAGGTGAGGAGCTTAACGGAGACTAAGTGATATTATGTAATTATATTAAATATTTAAAAAAAATTTGAACATCGAGTGATAACAATACCTGATCTTCAAAATTAATGATTTAAACCTTAAAATGAGCGAATGGGGAGTCGTGAGTCCTAACTTTTATAAAAACATAGGGCATCCTTCATTCCTGCTTTACACTTTTACAAGATGGGTGCCCATTTTACGGTACGCGCCCTTTTAAAAGTGTAAATTACTTTTGGGGTGATATGAAGGATGCCAAACATAGCTACTTGTTTTAATTAGAATTATCTTTTGAGGGAATGATCAATGCCGCTTCAATTTTAACGGTTGATTTGATCAACCCCTGTTCCAGCATCATTTGTTCTGTCTGCTGCCAGGCCTTAACATCAATGCGTCCGATATCCTTGGTTCGATCTGGCCATACCAGATCCCGGGTGGCTGCCAGTTGTTTTTCCTGGAGTGCCCTGGGGGTGTCCTTGTTGTATTTTTCAAGGACGGCCAGGGCCATGTCCTGGTTGGCAGGATCCATGGCCATGTGCCACCCCTTTAACAGAGCCTTTTTGAACCGGGCCACGGTGTCTGGATTATTTTTTAACATTTTTTCCGAGGTCACCACTGAGTTAGCTACAAATTGAACCCCATGATCTCCGGGGTTGAAAAATCGAATATCCTCCCCTTCCTTTCTGAGCTTTTCACCGATGATAATGCCCTGGGCATTTTTGTACACCGGCCAGACTTCAATTTTATCCATGTAAAAGGGCGTGTAATCATATCGGACACTGGCAAGGGTCAGTTCATTTTCCTTGATGCCTGCCCGGGCAAGAAGGGTTTTCATGATGGTTTCATCATTTCCGCCATAGGTGATGCCCACAGTTCGTCCCCGGAGATCTTCCACGGTATTGATGGCAGGCTTGTTAGTTTTACTGATCCATTGCAGGGGATTGACCTGGAATAGCTGGGCAATGACCACCACCGGAGCCCCCTTGGCCCGGGCCCGGATCACCTGATCTGCCGATGCCACGCCAAAGGTGGCATATCCCATTTCAAGTTCCCTTATGGCATCTCGCTCCGGCCCACCTGCCTTGACCTTAACATCTAAGCCTTCTCCGGCAAACAGATTCTGATCTTCTGCCAGAATATCCCCTGTGACACTGGCATTGAAAAGCCATTTCAGGCGATAGTTGAGAGTTTCTTCCCCCTGACAGGGAGAAACCGTAAACAGGGAGACGCTGAAAACAGCGCATGAAATAAAAAGGATAAACAACAATTGCGTGGTGTTTTTTTTCATGGGATTTCCTCCGGGTCAAGAATGACCCATTTTTTGATGATTTTTTCCCCCAGCCATTCCAGGGTACCCTGGTAAAGGGAAAGAAAAATACCGATGAGAAAAAGGGCGGCCAGAATCCTTGAAAGATCGCTCTGGTAAAGGGCAATGCGGATGGCATGGCCAATACCGGCGTTGGCTGCAATGAATTCTGCCACAATGGTGCCTGCCATGGCCAGGGTGGCACTGCCGGAGATCACAGTGGTGAGTTTCCGGATATTTTCAAAGGCCCGGATTTTGATTTCCAGCTGCCAACGCATTCTCCCGGTGGCCAGATAAAAATGTTCAATGTCGGTGATGGGTTCAGACATGATACTCACCACGGACAAGAGCAAAGGAAAATAGCAGATCATGGCGGCAATGATCAGGCGTGAGGCGAATCCATCCCCCAGCAGGATAAAAATGATGGGAGCCACGGCCACAATGGGGTATGCCTGGATATTATAGGCGGCAGCCTTTATAAAGGAACCAAGCCAGCTACTTTTCCGTGCTGCAGTACCAATGGAAAAGGCCATGATAATGGAGAGGATCTGGCCGATCATGGCCACCCCCAGGGTATTTAGTACATCGTACAGATAATCATTGGCCACGGCAAGGCCGGTATTCCAGATTTCCATGAACCCGGGGATTACATAATCAGATAGCCCCAGGATTGATTTAAGGGCCAACAAAAACCCAATCCCTGCACCATATACAATAAAAAATTGTGAAATTCGTCTAACAAGCATTCATGATCCCCAATAAAACCGTGTCCAGTTCATGGCTGTTTATGACATCATTGCGATGGATATTCAATCCTTTTATAAGACTTGTCTGGGGCTGTTTTCCTGCCTTTAACAATACCAGGATCGCGTTGCTGAATTTGGATACTTCCATAAGATTGTGGGAGATGTACAGAAAATATTTGTCAGGAAATCGCTCCTTTATTTTAAAAATAATATTTTCCTTGGAGCGTTCATCCACATTGGCAAGGCTTTCATCCATCACCAGCAGATCAAAATCCTGGAGCAGATAACGGATAAGATTGATTCGATTCTGCTGGCCCAGGGATAGCTGGGAGAACTTTTGGTTCATGAAAGGCTCCATGCCAAAGATTTCCACAAGCTCCTGGCAAAGGTCTGCCATGCCAGGAGGGGTGATCTTATCCAGATGGCGGCCAATGGAAGACCATCCGGGTAACCGCTCTTGATTGTAGGTGTACAAGAAGATTGCGTTTTCCTTTTTAAGAATCTCGCCCGTATATCCGTTGATATCACCGGTCAAAAGCTTGGCAAAGGAGGTTTTCCCCACACCCGAAGGACCAAACAGGGCATGAAACCCCGGGGTATCCAGTTGAAGTGAAATATCCTGGAACACAAATTCAGGGGATTGGGGGTAGCGGTATCCCAGATCCCGACATTCAAGAAACATTTTTCAGCTCCCTTTGGGAATTTCCCGGTCATGCATGCCAATGAGATAAAGTAGCCCATCCAGTCCCACACTGGAAATGGCAGTTTCTGCCCGGGCCCGGACAATGGGTTTGGCATTAAAGGCCACCCCCAGGCCCGCAATGGTGATCATGGGTAGATCATTGGCCCCGTCCCCCACGGCAATGGTCTGTTCAATGGAAATATTTTCTTTTTCTGCCAGGTGTTTCAACAGGCAGGCTTTTTTATCACCGTCAATGATGTCACCGGTGACCTCTCCTGTGACCACACCGTCTCGAATCACCAATTCATTGGCATGGAGATAATCAAACCCCAGTTTTTCTTTGAGGTATTCGCCCACAAAGGTGAATCCGCCGGAAAGGATGCCAAGCTTGTATCCCAGTCCCTTCAGGGTCCGGGTGACCAGTTCCACCCCCTCGGAAAGGGGCAGATTGGCCGCTATGTCCTTTAGTTGTTCTTCTTTAAGGCCTTTGAGCAGGGCCACCCGTCTCTTAAAACTCTCCTTAAAGTCAATTTCACCCCGCATGGCCGATTCTGTGATTTTTTTCACGGCATCCCCCACACCGGCAAGTTTTGCCAGTTCATCAATGACCTCGGCCTGGATCAGGGTGGAGTCCATGTCAAATACCACCATTTTTCTGTTTTTGCTGTAAATGTTGTCTATATGAAAGGAAATATCTATGCCGGTCTCCTGGGAGATCTTCATGAAATCCCCCCGCATGGATTTTATGTTGGCAGGGGTGCCACTGACCGTGAGCTGGATACTGGCCCGGGTGGGAAGATCCAATCCATTCTTCAGGGAAATTCTGCCGGTGAGGCGGGTGATGTCGTCAATGTTGAGATCATTGTCGGCAATGACAGCGGTGACCCTGGAAATTTGGAGGGCTGTGACCTTTTTACCCAGTAGGGTGATCACCCGGCGTTCCTTTCCCTGGGCCTGAACCCATCGTTCATATTCATCGATTTCAACGGATTTTATTTCCACCGCCAGGTTTCTTTTATGCCCTTCATAGAGCATATCTTTAAAAATGGATGAAAAGTCGGTGTCAACGGGGATTTCCACAAGTATACCCAGTGAGATGTGTTCATGGATCACAGATTGTCCAATATCCAGTATATTGACATTGTAGTGGGCCAGAATGGCGGTGAAGCAGGTGTCCAAGCCTTTGTTGTCCTGACCTGAGATGTTGATGAGAATAATTTTGTTCATGTCTTTTTGTCTTTTGTTTGTTTCAAATTTTGTTGTGGCAGGTGGTTACTGCCATGTGAGTTTTTATATGAAAGAGTAGGCGCATCTAATATTCTTTCATGCTTATATGAAAATGAAGTATCCAAGTGCCCTCAGCAGAGCCCCTCCCCGATGGGTAATAGGAACCGGCCAATTGAGCCGTCTACGGTTCCGGGCCTGGCCCATTGCCCGTCGGGGGGGCGGCATGATACCATTTTCTATATTCGTTGTGTTCGCTAGGACATGGGTGTTATAAAAAATTGGCAAAAAATCCCTTGGTTTTTTAGATCAGGGAAGAATTGTCGGGTTTGTGAATCTTTAATCATTAGGAACCGGTCTTAAATAACTTACCCTTTGATTTATCTAAAAAAAAAACTGGGGTAACCTACCATGCCATGGCAATGGATTCAATATTTTTCAAATTGAATTAAAAAAGGTTGACAGATGGAGGAAAAACCTTTAAAACCTCTTTCATCTTGTTGAGCCCAGGTAGCTCAGTCGGTAGAGCAGGGGACTGAAAATCCCCGTGTCAGCAGTTCGATTCTGTTCCTGGGCACCACATACAAGAGAAAGGTTGCGGGGGCGTAGTTCAGTTTGGTTAGAACGCCTGCCTGTCACGCAGGAGGTCGCCGGTTCGAGTCCGGTCGCTCCCGCCACCATCCTAACTCAAAAATATAAAATTTTACGTCCCCATCGTCTAGCCCGGTCCAGGACACCGGCCTTTCACGCCGGCGACAGGGGTTCGAATCCCCTTGGGGACGCCATTTATTTCATTAGTATTTCAGTTAAAAAAATAAAGCCATTCAAGGAATAACGATTCCTTGGATGGTTTTTTTGTTTGCTCCCGAACATAATCTTCTCAAAACTCCCTTTTTCAGAAAAATCATTATCCCTCCAGGTACAGCCATTTTAATTATGGGTTTTCAAACGGCACCAATGGTGCGTAACGTGCTGAATTTACGTTGAGCGAAAGCGTAAATTTGTAGCTTGGAAAGCCATCAAATGTCATAATTAGAACTGCTCACCAATGCGGCCCAGGCCATGGAAAATGAGGCGGGACGCTGCCGGCATACAGAATGTGGACGGTTCCTACAGGGGGTTTGGGAACCCGAGTAAACAGGGTTTCATCATAGTCACCGCCTGCAACTACAATCTTGTCAGGTGGGATATCCAAGATGCGGGAGATATCTGCCTTTTGCTCCGATGACAGGGCGATGATCCTGTTAAGCTTCTGGCAATGGCGTTTTACAAAGCGCCTCAGATGGGGGCAGTTGTTATATTGCCTTAGTTCGGTGCCATGGCAGGTGGTTACCATGGGAATATGGGGAAACAGTTTTTTTGCCAGGGCTGTCAGTAAAAAAAGGTGGTATTCAAGATCATACTGTGATTGGCAACAAAAGGCTTGAACGCCATTCCTGCCTTTTGGGCAATGGGTACCGGCACTGAAAATCCATCTGAATATTCGGCATAATTGACAAATGTCCTGCCATCAATGCGGAATTGGAAACTATTAATTTCCACGCAAATCCGTGATGGGTCACATTTCCTTACGATATATAATCAAATCTGAATCCTTCTGGATATCTGTCAATATAACGCCCATGCCCTGATGGACACAACGAATATAGGGTCGTAGACGCGGAGCCAAATGGCTGTATGCCGCCCCCTGGGAGGGGTAATGGAAGCGACCCGGAACTGTTAGACAGCCCAATTGGTCTGTTCCATCACCCCTCCCCGGGGGCTCTGTTGAGGCTACTTGGACACTTCATTTTAATATAAAAAAACTTGATCATTGTGTAGTAGTGATGGTAGTAACAAGCCGGGTAACTTGATAGTATAGGAATTTCCATTTTATGAACTGTTAAATTAACGAGTTGCAAAAAGTCCGCTCAAAGGGCGCTAATTTAATCACCCCTCTGACTGCTTAGGGATGAGTCCGCAATAACATCATCCCCATTTAAAAATTGGGGAGCACTATCCTTCAACGATAGTACCTTTTGAAAAGGGCAAGTTATTTAAGACTGATTCCTTAAGGTGGGTAGGTGCGATTAAATTCCCCGGGTGGTGGACAATTAATTAAAATAGAAAGGGTCATTGTTGTCATGATAACGGATTTTAAACATCAGAATACCCCCATTGATTTTAAGGTGGTTAAAGACAAAATCAAAGCATCTGGTATTCCATCCATTGGTAATGGAACCATTCGTGAAATCGTTAAAGTTGCCAATGAAATTCAGCAGGCATCGGGTGAAAAATTCATTCGAATGGAAATGGGTGTTCCCGGGCTTGCGCCCCCTGAAGTCGGCATTAATGGTGAAATTGATGCATTAAAAAATGGGGTTGCCGCGAAATACCCCATGCTTGAAGGAATTTTATCCCTTAAAAAGGAAGCCTCCAGATTTATAAAGCTGTTCATGGATGTGGAGGTGCCTGAAGATTGCTGTATCCCAACAGTGGGTTCCATGCAGGGGGGCTATGCAAGCTTCATGATCCTTGGAAATATGGATGCCCAAAAGGATACCATTCTTTTCCTTGACCCGGGGTTTCCGGTTCAAAAACAGCAGCTGAATGTGTTAGGCCAGAAGTATGAGGCCTTTGATGTCTACACCCACAGAGGGGCTAAGCTTGAAGCAAAGCTGGAAGCCTATTGTGCAAAGGGCAATATTTCCGGCATCATATATTCCAACCCCAACAACCCCTCATGGATATGTTTTAACGACGATGAGCTGAAAATTATTGCAAAGGTGGCAGATAAATATGATGTCATTGTCATTGAAGATCTGGCCTATTTTGCAATGGATTTTAGAAAAGATCTTTCCATGCCGGGGAAGGCACCTTTTCAATCCACCATTGCAAAATATACCACCAATTATATTCTTCTTATCTCAAGCTCCAAAACCTTCAGTTATGCCGGACAGCGGGTGGGACTTCTTGCCATCTCCCCGGACGTTTATGCCCGGCAATCTCCCTATTTAAAGGAGCGGTTCGGCTCTGATAAGTTTGGATATACCCTGATCTATAAAATTCTTTATTCCCTTTCTTCAGGCACCTCCCATTCGGCTCAGTATGGCCTTGCTGCCATGTTAAAGGCTGCCAATGACGGTGAATTTGATTTTGTGGAAAATGTCAGGGTGTATGGAGAAAGGGCCGTTGCCATTAAAGAGCTGTTTAAAAAAGCCGGGTTTGAAATCGTATACAGCATGGATCTGGAAGAGGTCCTTGGCGACGGTTTCTATTTTACTGTGTCCTTTCCCGGCATGACAGGGGCAGAACTTGTGGAAAGGCTTTTATATTACGGTGTCAGTGCCATTGCTCTTTCCGGAACGGGAAGTGAGTATGAAGGCATGCGGGTGTGCATGTCCCAGGTTGGCAAAGATGAGTTTCATATCCTGGCTGCAAGACTTGAGCAGTTTGGCAGTGATTATAAATAATTAAGAATAAAAATGGCATTTTTCAAAAGAACTTTACACTTTTTTTGAGCATTCCACATTTGCAGGAGCTTTTTCCAAAAGACTGTAAACTACTTTTGGGGTCATATGAAGGATGCCATAAAAATGCTAAGTTCTCAATAAATCCGGGCATTCAAGGAATCCTTTTGAATACTACCCAACGTTTAAAGGGTAAACAGGCTTTATCGCCCCGAATTATTGAGAACTTACTGAAAACGTTCGAATGGCGAGTATGAAAAATTATGAATAGAGAAGAAATTTCCAGCCGTATCACCGAGATCATCACAAATAATGAATGGCTTGACAGGGTGGATGCGGTCTCATTTCTGGCTGCAGGGGAATACAATGAAAATTATCTTATCAGTGCAGACCAGCAAAAATATGTCTTTCGCATCAATCATGGCACCCAACTGAACCAGGCAGATCAGATTCGGTATGAATATAATGTGTTAAAGTCCGTTGAGGCCTCCGGGGTTACTCCGAAGCCCCGGCATGTGGCATCGGATACGGCCCTGGGAGGGGTGCTGCTTATGGATTTTATCCCCGGCCGTAGCTTTGTTTTTAACCAGGATCTTGATAAGGTCCCCAAAATTTTTGCAGCCATCCACCAATTGCCCCTATCTGAAAAATTGGTATATCAGACAGACCCCATGGGGGAGATTGCCCGGGAGAGTTACCAGCTTTTACATAAATTTTCTGACCATCCCCTGGCAAAAGAAAAGGCAGCACTTCTCAATTACCATGAAAAAATTTTAAAACTCAGACAACAGCGCCAAGCTCTGTTTGCCCATGAACCCCTCTGTATTGTCAACACTGAGGTCAATTCCGGTAATTTCATCATCCGGGACAACAAGGGGTTTCTGGTGGATTGGGAAAAGGCGGTGATCTCCTGCCGCTACCAGGATCTGGCACATTTTATTATCCCCACCACCACACTGTGGAAGTCGGATTTTAAATTCACCCCGGAAGGACGACTTGATTTTCTACAACAATATTACCATTTAATAACGCCTAAGTTTTCATTTGATGAACTTGAATTTAAAACCGCCATGCTGGAAAAAACGATTCTTTTGAGAGCCTTGAGCTGGTGTTTCATGGCCTATGTTGAGTACACCGCCCAGGAAAGGGCCTTAAAAGATCAAACCACCTTTAACAAAATAAAAGTGTACCTCGGGAATATTGAATGTTTTTTGAAGTAAAACAATTGAATAAATCCTTTGGAGATAAGGCATTACTCAAAAATATCAGTTTTGGTGCAGAAAAAGGTGATATTATTTCGTTTGTGGGGCCATCAGGTGTGGGGAAAACCACCCTTCTTAAAATGATAGCAGGTCTGGAACAACCCGATTCCGGAGAAATTTTGTTTACAGCCAGCCACAACGGCAAAAACCCTGCCGTCATGGTATTTCAGAATTTTATGCTTTTTCCCAATATGACGGTTTACGATAACATTGCCTTTGGCTTGAGAGCCTCAAAAACAGATAAAAAACGCATTGAAGAAAAAGTAAAGGAGATGCTGGAATGTTTCCAGATCCAGGATAAGCGGGAACAATACCCCAAATCCTTGAGTGCGGGTCAGCAACAACGGGTGGCCATTGCCAGGGCCATGATCATCAGTCCCTCCATTTTGCTTTTGGATGAACCCTTTGCCAACCTTGATAAAAATCTCAAAGCGGACACCGCTTCATTTATTCACCATACCCAGAAAAAATTTAATACCACCACCATTGCCGTCATGCATGACCAGGAGGAGGCCTTTCGCATGTCCGATAAAATCGGGGTGATGCTGGACGGAGAGTTGGTGCAGTTCGATACTGTCAACCGGGTGTACCACGAGCCCATATCCATTAAAACGGCCTCCTTTTTGGGCCAGGTGAATATTCTTTCCCCGGAAGCCGTTGGTAAAATATTAATAAAAGAAGCGCTGGATTTTACCACCCAACAATATTATTTTCGGGCTGAAGCTGCCACCATGTCCAGCAATCCCCAGGGAAAGTGGAAAATCACGGAAATCGTTTTCTTTGGGGCAAATATCAGCTATCATATAAAAAATGACAATTTAAGCTTTTATGTTAACAGTCTTAATACTCATTTTAAAACAGGGGATACTGTGGATCTTACCATTAATAAGATCCTGAAAGAACCATTGGATAATTGATTACCCACTTAAGGAATGAGTCCGAAATAAATTTTTCATTTCAGAGGCGGGGACAGATTTAAAAGTGTGTCCCCTAAGCGCACAAGGATTTTGGGGTTGATGACCTGTTTGCAAAACCTAAGTTCCAAGGCTGCTAATAGACTTTGTTTTAAAATTTATCCAGCCTTACTTGGGTAGCTGAGTTTATTTTAAGGAGAGGTATATGAAAAAATGTGGTTTGATTCTGTTTTTAGTTCTTCTATTTGTGTCCTGTCAACAGCAAGCCCCTGAGCAGCGCTCTTTGTCCTATGACCAGGCCTTGGAAAAATCCTGGGGAACCACGGTGAACTTTTACATGTGGGGCGGTTCTGCCACCATCAATAAGTGGGTGGATGGCTATGTGGCAAAGAATCTGAAAGAAAAATACAATATTGCATTGAATAGGGTTCCCATGGATGCTGCCGTGTTTGTGAATAAGCTTCTCACAGAAAAACAGGCAGGGAAAAAAAACGGCACCATTGATGTGATGTGGGTCAATGGGGAAAATTTTAAAAATTTACGGGAAGCGGGGCTGTTGTATGGTCCGGTGGCCGATAAACTCCCCAATTTCATCGAGTATATTGATCCAGCCACGGTGGCATCTGACTTTGGCTTTCCCGTTGAAAATTATGAAGTTCCCTATGGTAAGGCCCAGTTTGTCTTTATTCATGATACTGCCAAGATACAGTCTCCCCCTGAAAGCTTTGCTGCACTCAAACAATGGATCATCACCCATCCAGGGAAATTTACCTATCCCCAGCCACCGGATTTCACTGGATCTGCTTTTCTCCGTCAGGTTTTTTACGCCACCACGGGGGGGCATGGACAATATATGAAGGGGTTTGACGAGGATCTCTATCTAAAGAAATCTCCGGCATTGTGGACATATTTGAAAGAAATAAAACCCTATCTGTGGCAGAAAGGAGAGGTCTATCCCAAAGATATCGCGGCTTTGGGGCTTTTATTTGAAAGAGGGGAGGTGGACATGAACATGTCCTACCACCAGGCCTATGCGTCAAGTAAGGTATTGGAGGGAAAATACCCGCCCACTGTACGAACCTTTGTGATGAAAGAAGGGGCCATTTACAACAACCACTTTACGGCCATTGCCTATAATGCCCCCAACATTGCCGGAGCCATGGTGGTCACCAATTTTTTGCTGTCTCCGGAAGCACAACTTTCAAAAAACAATCCTGAAAACTGGGGGGATTTTACGGTGCTGGACATGACAAAATTGGAAGCATCGGACCGTCAGAACTTTGATGACCTTGATCTGGGTAAAGCAACCCTTTCACTTGATGTGCTGAATCAGCACGGTGTACCTGAAATTTCGGCAGCCTATCTCACACGGCTGGAAAATGACTGGAGTCGGTTTGTGCTGGGGAAAAAATAGGTTGTATCGAAACCTTTGGAGGAAATCCTGGTTGAAATTGTTTCCGGCACTTATTCCTTTTACGCTGTTTTTTGTGGGCGGTATTGCTTTGACAATGATCCAGTCTCTGGGGATGATGAACCCCCTGGTTCATTACGATTCCATGTGGACGGCCTATAAAATTGTTTTTACCCATGCTCATTTTATGAAATCCATTGTATTTTCATTTTATGTGGCCTTTGTTTCAGCTGGGCTCTCCATTGTCTTTGGCACCCTGCTGTCCTATGGAATCTGGCATTTGCCCGGGATTTTACAGAACAAAACAGTGGTGTACAAGATCCCCATTGTACTTCCCCACATTGCCGTGGCCTTTATCACCATGATTTTTCTCAGTCGATCCGGTATCATTGCGTCGGTGTGCTACCATCTTGGCATTATTTCACAGATGGAACAGTTTCCAAATCTGATTTTCAGCCGGTATGGTGTGGGGGAGATCATTGCCTATATTGTCAAAGAGACTTCCTTTGTCACTTTGATGGTCATGTCCGTGCTGATGAAATTTGATAAACGCTATATTCAAACGGCCCGGCAGCTGGGGGCCGGGGAGATACGAATTTTTTTAAGTGTGGTGCTGCCCCATTTAAAAGAAATTCTCACCACCACCTTTTTGATTCTATTCATCTACAGTTTTGGGGCATTTGAAATTCCCTATATCCTGGGAAGCAGCACCCCGGGAATGCTCAGCCTTCAGGTGTATGATTATTATTTCCGACATGATCTTTCCCAGCGGCCTATTGCCATGGCCCTACTGGTTATTCTATTTTTGATTTCCTCCTTGTTTACTTATTTTTATTTTATGATTTCCAATAAACTGGGGAGCAAGTGGGATTTTGTTGATAAGGGAAAGGTGTGAGAAACGATAAACTTAAATTGATTTTGCTGTGGCTGGTGTTTTTGTTCCCCCTGCTGGTGCTGGTGTTGCACAGTTTTTCAGGACAGTGGGCATTTCCCTCCCTGTTTCCAGACACCATGAATTTCCGGACTTTTATTTATTTTAAAGAAAATGTGGGGCGAATTTTCATTCACATCACCTCCTCTTTTGTTTACTCGATTCTTGCGGTGATACTTTCCGTTGTTTATTCTCTGTTGCCAGCGGAGTTTTTGAGTCGACGGGAGTTTACAGGGAAAAAAATTATTGAAAGTCTGTTGCTGGCCCCGGCGGTACTTCCGGTGATGACTTTTTCCATTGGGGTTCATGTGATGTTTATTCGGTTGGGACTTGCCGATACCCATTGGGGTGTGGCATTGATTCTTTCTGTTTACAGTTATCCTTACATGTTAAGGGCCTTGATATCCGGTTATAAAACCATTCATCCTGATGCCATTGTGTGCGCCAGGAATCTGGGGGCTGGCTTTTGGCAGATCCTCTGGGAAATTGAGATTCCCATGTTGCTTCCTGCCTTGACTGCTGGTGCCTCCATTGTTTTTTTGGTGGCGTTTTCAGATTATTTTTTGGTGTTTCTCATTGGCGGTGGTTCTGTGCCTTCCTATTCTGGATATTTGTTCCCTTTTTTGAACTCAACGGACTGGTCCCTTGCATCGGGCTTGACCTTGTTGTTTATTATTGTGCCCATTTTACTTTTTCTGGTGCTGGATCTGACTGTGATTCGCCTTTATCGCAAATGGCTTTAGCATTACAGCTACATTTTACCTTAAAAGGTATGCCAATTGATTTTTTATGAGATTAATGCCATCCTTCATATAACTGCCACGGGCAGACCGTATTCTGGTCCCGGCCTACCCACAACGAAGCGTGAAAGAATGTTAGATGCGTCTACTCTTTCATGTAAGCTGACATGTCCTAATGGACACAATGAATATTGAAAATGGTATTATGCCGCCCCCCCCGACGGGTAATGGGCCCGGCCGGAACCGTAGACGGCCCAATTGGCCGGTTCCTATTACCCATCGGGGGAGAGGCTCTGCTGAGGTTGCCAGGAAGTTTTATGTTCTAATAAAACAATTAGGAGTATGGGTATGAAAAATATGAGTTTAGGAGCAAAAATTTCAACCGGATTCGCCACTATGCTAATTTTTATTTGCATCGTTGCATTTATTGGCTTTAACAGCCTCTCAGGCGTTGTAGATCGGACTACAAAATCCGAAGGGGCCAATGAACTGGTGAAATCCATTACGGATGCCCGAGTGCAGGTATTAAATTATATGGGACGCAATGATGATACCTTTGCTGCAAAGGCGAAAGACATTCTGAACGCCACTATTGACAGAGCTGGTGAATTAAAAAATGGTTTTTCCAAGCAGGCAAACAAAAACCAGATGGATCGTGTAATTGACAAAAGTAATTCCTACCTTAAGGCGTTTGACGAATTTGTTGATCTTAGGCATCAGAAAATCCAGACTATGGTTGTTATGGAAGAAAAGGCAGGCATTGTCATTGAACAAGCAGAAGACATTCGAAGTCAGATGAAAATTCAGTTAACTGAGGTTGGGGAAAAAAATGCTGCCCGGATTAAAGAAAATATCGCATTGGCAGATGATGCCAACAGCATGATCGAGATTGCACGGGATGCCAAGGCTTTGTTTACTTCCCGGATACATGTATACAATCCCAAGGTGGTAACCACCTGGAAAGAAATGAACGGGAGATTCCTTGATTTGGCCAGGAATATGAGAACCCGTTTCACCAATGGGGCTAATATTAAAAAAATAGATGCCGTCATTGCAAGTTACCAGACCTATGAAGAAGCAGCCTTGCAATTTTTTGAAAACCGCTCTCAGCAAGCAAATAAGGTTATGAATGAAAATGCTACTTTTGTAATAAATCATGTCTATAAAATCCGTGAAGATCTGAAGACCCAGCTGGCCGGGACGATAAAGCAGGGTGATGCCTATTTCACCGACAAGCTGGTCAAGTCCGATGATGCCAATCGCATTATTCAATGGGTTCTTGAAAGCCGGAAAGATGAAAAACAATTCATCCTATCCGGAGAGCAAAAATCCAGAGATAAGGTTAATGCCGGGCTTAAAACAATAACCAGCCTGGGCCAGGATCTGCAATCTCGTTTCAAACAGCAGGAAAATATTGATCAGATGAATGAGCTTCTGGTAGCTGTCAAGGCGTATGGCGCTGCATTTGATCATTATGCCGACTTGACCGCCCTACAGGACAAGTCTTACGAACGAATGACCAAGGAGGCCGGGGACGCAGTAGCTGTGTGTATATCTGCCAAGGCAGCTCAGAAGACAAAGATGGAAAATCAGATATCGACTGCCAATTATATTATGCTGATAGGAACCATTATTGCAGTGCTATTGGGCATTCTATTTGCATTTTTAATCACCAGAAGTATTACCAAACCCGTCAATCGCATCATCGAAGGTCTGAGCGAGGGATCGGATCAGGTGGCATCTGCATCCAGTCAGGTATCCTCATCCAGCCAATCCCTTGCACAAGGCGCATCTGAACAGGCAGCCTCCATTGAGGAGACCTCTTCATCTATGGAGGAGTTGTCTTCCATGACAAAGAAAAATGCTGAAAATGCAGGATATGCCAATACGTTGATGAAAGATTCAAACCAGGTTGTCACAACAGCAAATGACGCCATGGGACAGCTCATCACATCAATGGAAGATATTTCACAAGCAAGTAAAGAAACACAAAAAATAATAAAAACCATTGATGAAATCGCTTTTCAGACAAATCTTCTGGCCCTGAATGCGGCGGTTGAAGCAGCCCGGGCAGGTGAAGCAGGAGCGGGTTTTGCGGTAGTTGCAGAAGAGGTTAGAAATCTTGCCATACGGTCTGCAGATGCAGCGAAAAATACGGCTCAGCTCATTGAAGGAACGGTTAAAAAAGTGGGAGATGGATCAGAGCTTGTCTCAACAACCAATGAGGCATTCAGTAAAGTGTCGGAAAGCACTTCAAAAGTCGGAGATATTGTTGCTGAGATCTCAGAAGCATCCAGTGAACAGTCCAACGGAATTGAACAGGTGACTCTTGCCATAACAGAAATGGATAAAGTGGTTCAACAAAACGCTGCCAATGCAGAAGAATCGGCTTCAGCCTCGGAAGAGATGGATGCCCAGGCGGAACAACTCAAAGATTATGTAAGCGAACTTATTCTATTGGTAACAGGTAAGCATGATGAAAATCATACTTTTAACGATCATAATCAATTCAAAAAAGATTTTTCAAGGCATCAACCTGTTTCGATGCAGAAGAAAAAAGAGCTGGGCTATCAATTAAAGGAGATAAGACCAGATCAGGTCATCCCGTTTGATGATGATAAGGATTTTGAAAATTTTTAAATAAAAAAGGAAGCTCCATGTTCATGTCCGTTATTATTCCGGTGTTGCATGAAGCAAATATCAATCATTTTTTGTCTGATCTTTTGGAAAAGAAAGGGAAAGAAAATTTAGAGATTATTGTGGTGGATGGTGACCCCATGGGGTCTACACTTAATTTAATATCAGACAAAAAAGTCAAAAAAATAACTTCAGCCAAGGGACGTGCCATTCAGCAGAATAAGGGAGCAAAGAAAGCAAGTGGTGATATCCTGATCTTTCTCCATGCTGACACCCTGCTTCCCCATGATTTTATCCAGCTAATTCGACAGGTGATTTATTCTGGAAATTCCGGTGGTGCCTTTGATCTGTGCATTGATTCTTCCCATCCTTTTTTAAAATTGGTTTCCCGTGTGGCTTCTATCCGTTCCCGTATGACCCGTATTCCCTATGGGGATCAGGCCATTTTCCTTACCCGGGATCTGTTTTTACAGATCAATGGCTTTCCGGAGATTCCTCTTATGGAAGACATTGCATTGATGCAGAAAATAAAAAAGGCCAGGGCAGGATTTAAAATTTTGCCCCAGAAGGTGCTGACCTCTGCCAGAAAGTGGATGAAAGACGGGATAATCTATACCAGCCTTCGCAATCCGCTTTTGGCCATATTGTATTACATGGGGGTTCCCCCCCGGGTGCTGGTTAAATTTTATTATTCATGAAAAAGGGGACAGATCAATTTTTCAGTTCATTTGCAGAACAAAACCATGGTGTACAAGAACCCCATTGTACTTCCTCACATTGCTGTGGCCTTTATCGCCATGATCTTTCCCAGCGGCCCGTTGCCAGGGCCCTGCTGGTTATTTTGTACTTGATATAGATCACGGTCTATACTATTATGGAAATATAATAATGTACACTTTAACAAGGAGCCATACTATGGAAGCAAAATTACAAATAAATCAAACAGTGCAAACTGCAAAGATATTCACAAATGGTAGGAGCCAGGCAGTACGTTTGCCTAAAGATTTTAGGTTTGAGGCCAAAGAAGTTTTTATTACAAAGGAGGGGGACAAAGTTATTCTGTCTCCAAAGCCTGACTCCTGGAGAGACTTCTTCATGTCCAAAGAAAAAGCAGACCCCACTTTTATGCAGGATCGGGAAGATTCACCAGTTCAGGAAAGGATCCTATTTGATGATTAAGTATCTGCTTGACACGGACATTTGTAGCTACATTATGCGGGAAAAGCCTATCAAAGTTTTGCGACGGTTTGAGGCGTTGGAAATGGAACAGCTTGGGATCTCTATTATCACTTACGCAGAATTCATGTATGGTATTGCCAACTCCAGCAACCCTAAAAAACACCAGCAGCTTATTGATAATTTTGTTAGTCATCTGGACATACTTACATGGGAAAGGCAAGCCGCAGAACATTATGGCCAAATCAGAGTCTCTTTAAAAAGTGAACCAATTGGGTCCATGGACATGTTGATAGCGGCTCATGCGCTTAGTCAGGACAGAAGTCTTGTTACAAATAATATCAAACATTTCTCCCGGGTTCCTGGATTACAAATAGAAACTTGGGCATAATTGATATTACAAATTCTGTAGAGCGATTTTGCGAAAATGGGGTCAACCGTGCCTTGTTGAATCCCCATGGAGGATGGGTTTGATACATGAAAAATTATTGATTCTTTTTCTTAAATATCCGGAAGCCAATAAGGTAAAGACCCGGCTTGGCAGGGAGATCGGGTATGCCCGGGCTGCACGGTTATATGAAAAAATGGTGTTGCAGCAGATATCAGACCTTACATCTAACTCATATGAGCTGGCACTTTATGTGGATGACAGACATGATATTGCATCATACAAAGAAAAATTTGGTGGGAATGGAATCTATTTTTATCAGAAGGGAAAGGATCTGGGAGAACGAATGGCCCAGGCCATGGAAGACTCCTTTCAACTGGGGTATGCCCGGGTGATACTCGTGGGAAGCGATGTGCCTCTGGTTGATGTTCCGGCGGTTAATTCTTTTTTTGATCATCTATTAACGGCAGATATGGTGATTGGCCCCGCAACAGATGGGGGCTATTACATGATCGGCTTTCAAAATGCCATTGATATGTCGCCTGTATTTAAAAATATCGCCTGGAGTACGGAAAGGGTATTTGAAAACACCATGTCCAAGGTAAATCATTTGAAGGTTGAGGTGGAGAAAATATGGTTTGATCTTGATACTCTTGAGGATTTTAAGGTATATCAACATCTCTTGAAAACAGGGCATACATTCTCCGGGCTTGATTTAGCTGACAAAATAATCAGTAAGAAACAGGAATAAAAAATGAATTTTATAAAAGGGATTACTTATAATTTCAAGGGGCTTTTGATGGGCCTGAAAACCCCCAGGCTTTTGATGTTGGGGCTATTGCGGTTTTTTATCGTTATTCTCATTTCCATGGCCCTGGCAAGCTCCATTTTGGTGTGGCATCGGGAAATTCTCAATATGATCTGGATCATGCCGGAATCGGGGTGGCTGACATATATCTGGACGGCTCTTTCATGGCTTTTGTCTATTTTTCTGGCTATGCTTTCCAGTCTTATTGCCTATCTCATTGCCCAACTCTTTTTTTGTGTATTTATCATGGATCTCATGTCACGCATCACAGAAAAAATAATTCAGGGAGAAACGCACATCCCCGTTGAAGAGATGTCTTTGTTGAAAACCCTATTTCATCTGATTCGCCAGGAAATTCCCCGGGCTATTATCCCCATGTTTGTGATGCTCATCTTCATGACCCTGGGGCTTCTTACTCCCTTGGGACCTGGGGTGGCCGTGGTTTCTGCCCTTGCTGCCGGGGCTTTTCTTGCCTGGGATAACACCGATCTGGTGCCTGCCCGGCGCATGAATACCTTTGAGGTTCGATTCCGGTATTTTAAAAAGAATATTTTGTTTCACCTGGGATTTGGGATTTGTTTTCTCATTCCATGGCTGAATATACTCTTTCTTTCTTTTGCACCTGTGGGGGCCACACTTTTTTTCATTGAAAATGAGGACGGAAAAAGAGTGAATCCTGACTTGTGGTGAAGATGTGGTAAGTACCCGAACATATATTCCTCAAAATAAAACCCATAAATATTAATGGTATATGTCTGAGGAATGCCGAAAAACATATGTGTGGGTACTTATCTGAAAAAAACAAAAAAGCCCCAACCGTTTACCGGTGGGGCTTTCGTATTATCTGGTAGCGACGCAGGGATTTGAACCCCGGACTCTGCGGATATGAGCCGCATGCTCTAACCAACTGAGCTACGTCGCCAAAACTCGAACTTTATACAATTGCCCATGGATCTTGTCAAGCTTTAAATTATGGAAAGCCTATTTTTTTTATTTTTGATCAAATTTATCCACGGTCACCGTAAAGTTTTCAAGGTTGTCTGGGAGTTTTGAGAAAATAATCATAAAAGGACTGTATTGTCCCGGGGCCAGTGGGGAGGACGCCTGTGGGTCTGGATTGCTCAATATTTTATCCATGGCTGATATCTCCAGTGTGGCAAGTTGTTGATCGGGTATGGTGACCCCGCATACAACGGTTTTAGATTGGATTTTAGCCTTTTCTGTGTTTATCAAAGAGCCTGTTACCCTGACATTGGTGCAGGTAACCTGGGAGGTGTTGTGGATGTTTCCCGTAATGACAAACAAGGTGCCTTCTTTCTGGTTGATTTTAAATTGTCCATTGATACTTTTTTTGTCTGGGATCACTCGGATTGGCGGCGGTGGCGGTGGTTTTGGGGTCACCCATTCTGTTAGAAAGGGAATTTTAAGGTCAGAAATAAAGGGAATGGAGGGAATGGTGATGCCAGTCATCAAAGATGCTGCATGGGCACCCAAAAGAAGTATCAGAATAAAAATAAAAATAATAAATAATTTTACAATGGGTGATGATTTTTTTTCTGTGTCAAGGGGGGTATCCTGGAGTGGGTCTGTTGTTGAACTGGGTGCAATGGGGGTGTCATCCCCAGGCTCTTTGGAGATATCCTTTTTTGGAGGTGATTCTTCCTGATCCTGGATTTTATCTGGCGTGGCAGGTATGTCATCGTCATCAAGATCCAGTTCCAGGTTAAATTTATCATCCATTTTGCCTGGGCCGTCTTGTGATGAGTCATTCAGGTTAAGCTCCGTGTCCAGATCGAGGTCAAGGTCAAAATCCTCTTCCTCGGTATCGTTGGGTGCTATTGTTTCTTGTTTCAGTGTTTCATCATCCAAGTCATCTGCATCATCCGGTTCAGGGTCATCTAACCCAAGCTCCATGTCCAGATCGAGGTCGAGGTCAAAATCCTCTTCCTCGGTATCGTTGGGTGTTATTGTTTCTTGTTTCAGTGTTTCATCATCCAAGTCATCTGTATCATCCGGTTCAGGGTCATCTAACCCAAGCTCCATGTCCAGATCGAGGTCAAAATTCTCTTCCTCGGTATCGTTGGGTGCTATTGTTTCTTGTTTCAGTGTTTCATCATCCAAGTCATCTGCATCATCCGGTGCAGGGTCATCCAATCCAAGCTCCATGTCCAGATCGAGGTCGAGGTCAAAATCCTCTTCCTCGGTATCGTTGGGTGCTATTGTTTCTTGTTTCAGCGTTTCATCATCCAAGTCATCTGCATCATCCGGTGCAGGGTCATCCAACCCAAGCTCCATGTCCAGATCGAGGTCAAAATCCTCTTCCTCGGTATCGTTGGGTGCTATTGTTTCTTGTTTCAGCGTTTCATCATCCAAGTCATCTGCATCATCCGGTGCAGAGTCATCCAGCCCAAGTTCCGTGTCCAGATCCAGTTCCAGATCAAAATCAAGATCCAGATCATCCTCAGTGTCATGGCGTGTTTTTGTTTTTTGTTTCAATGTCTCATCAGGCATCTCACCTGCATCATCCGATGTGGGGTCCTCTAAATCCAGACCGATTTCATCAAAGTCAAAATCTGTGTCTGAAAAATCCAACTCCATGTCCAGATCCATGTCCTCATCAAAGTCAATGTCATCGGCTTCCAGGGTATCTTCTGGGAAGGGTGAGTCTGACTCTGTTTTAGGGGACGGGGACTCCAGTTTTGTTTCATCAGGTTTGCCTACAGGGGGGGGCGGTTCATCAATGTTTTCATCCGGTTTGGGGGGAGATACCTCTTCTGGTGGAGATTTTTTCACCTCCATTGATGGCGGAATAATTTTTTCTGGATCATGTCCTTTGGGAAAGGCAAGAAACAGGTGGGCGCATTGACTGCATCGAACTCTGGAGCCACTGGGGCTCAAAAGTGCTTCATCAAGGTTGAATTTAGCGGTACAATTTTCACAAATGATAATCATACGTTACCGTCCTAAAAAATAAGATAGTTAAATGGCTACCCGTCTAAAGCGGGACAAATTTCAGCCCTGCTGACTATGCATATCAAGGCTATTTAAGTCATTGATTTAACCGCTTGTCCCGGCTTGGGTGGATAGCCAATTAAATAGTATCTATTTTTTTCTTCCTACTTCCCTGGGGCAGTTCTAATGAAAATAAATTTCAGCCTGTGCGACCTCTTCCACAGACTTAAAAATCAGTGGGACTCAACGTATAATTGCCACGGGTAGACCGTATTCTGGCCTCGGCCTGTCCACAACAAAGTATGAAAGTCCGTCAGATTTACCAGGACTTTCATATAAAATAATCATTGCCTGTAGAGAACAGTGCAGTCAAGAAAAAAGTAGTTATAATTTTAAGTCAAAGATGGCTGGGAGATTTCTGTATTTCTGGTCATAATCAAGGCCGTACCCCACAATGAATCCCTCGTCCAGATGAAAACAGGCATAGTCCACTTCCACTGGAACATCCCGCCTTTCGCTTTTATCAATCAGCGTGCACACTTTCATGGAGCTGGGCTCATATGTTTTGAAAAATTTTAAAAGTGCAGACAGGGTACGGCCTGTATCCACAATATCTTCCACAATAAGGATATCTTTTCCTTTAAGCTCAAGATCGGGCTCCTTGGTAAACTTAATGATTCCTGTTGTGCTGGTTCCTGAATAACTGGATACCCCTACCAGATCCACTTTATGATCAATGCTTATCAACCGGGTCAAATCTGCCAGAAAAATAAAAGACCCTTTCAGGATACCAATGAGAATCAACTCTTTATTTTCATAGTCCAGGGAAATTTGCTGGCCTGTCTCTTTTACCTTTTGTGCGATCTCCTCCTGGGAGATCATGGGAACAAGTGTTGTCATAGTTCTTACTTATAGTCCAGTTTTTGTTAATTTTTCAATAAGTTTTTTCTGCGCCCCTGTTAATTTTTCCGGCATTGTCACGTCGATGATCACAAATAGATTCCCGGATTCACTGGAATTCATGAGGGGAATGCCCTGTTTTGAAAGTCGCATCCTGGCTTTATGTCGGGTTCCCGGCGGCACGGTGATGGAAATGGTTTTACCCACCGGGGTTGAAATATCCACTTTAGTACCCAGCAATGATTCGGTTAACTTGATATTTTTTACAATGGAAACATCATTTCCGTCGATTTGAAACTGGGCATGGGGCAGGGAGCGGGATTTTATCAAAAGGTTACCCCGGGGGCCACCGTAAGGGCTGGCATCTCCTTTGCCGGGCACACGGATTTTTTTTCCCTGGGTCATTCCTTTGGGGATTTTTATTGTGATGGTTTCATTGCTTCCGGCATGGTTTAATGTCACCGTTTTTTTGGTGCCGTTGTACAGCTCCTCCAATGTCAGGCCAACCTCATATTCAAGGTCTTTTCCCGTGGTTGAACGCTGTTGGCCACCACTGTGACATCCGCCTCCATGACATCCTCCCCCTGCCTGGGAAAAAGGGTTCCCCCCCATGGATGAGAACCCCCCTCCGCCAAAGGATTGCCTTGCCCCCCCCCTTGCGCCACCAAAGCCAAATTCTTTTAAGATATCTCCAATATCAAAATTTCTGAAAATATCTTCCTGGGAGTATCGTTGCTGGAAGCCTGCGGATCCAAAGGTGTCGTATTGCTCTCTTTTTTCCTTGTCACTCAACACTGCATAGGCTTCGCTGATCTCTTTAAATTTAGCTTCTGCTGCTTTATCATCCTTATTTTTATCTGGATGGTACTTTAATGCAAGTTTATGATAGGCTTTTTTGATCTCAGAAGCTGTTGCTTTTTTCTCAACCCCCAGAACTTTGTAGTAATCTGTTGCAGACATCTTTTAAATTCCTTATATTATTTGATATTTATATGATTTTAAAGAAAAAAATTAGCGATGGGCGCATTCCCATTTTCTTGGCCCACCATATAACCCATTGATTTTATTAAGTCAGTATCCATTGATATAAAATAAAATATTTTGATAAATCAGAGAGTTGAATCTCCAACCGGGAAAATGGGAATGCGCCCCTTAGCGATGTGGGGTCAGACTTGTGGGGCTTGGTTCTAAGCTTGGCCATTTTTGACAGCGTACATCTGAAATCAATAATTAAACAATTGAAGTTTAACATTATATTTAATTGTTGACTGTTTGGTGTATATTCACTGGCTGACGTTAGAACCAACCCCGACTTGTGTTATTGGCATTATCGGTGGTTTTGACGTTTGTACGGGTTTTGGTTGATAACGCCAATAACACGAGCCTGACCTCCGTTTGTCTGAAAATCAGATCCATAGAATACTATGATGGTGCCGGGAAAATGGGAATGCGCCCTCTAAATATTTTCCGGATGATGGTTAAAAATAAACTTAAATTTGAATGTGTCAAGAATTCGATGATCTTCTAAGGGCTGAGATTCCCACCATAATTACTGAAAGGGCCGCTGGGGTCATGCCATCAATGCGGGATGCCTGCCCCAGGGATTTTGGCATTATTTTTATCAGTTTTTCCCTCATTTCATTGGAAAGCCCGTGGATATCCGTAAAATTAAGATCCACAGGTATTTTGATTTTTTCCATATCCTTGAATTTTTTGATTTCCCTTACCTGGCGTGCAATATAACCTTCGTATTTAAGCTCCACCTCCACCTGGCGTTTTACCCGTGGAGTGACAGGGGACTTTGGGGGAGCGATGTGTTCCACTGTGGCATAGTTCAACTCTGCCCTTTTCAGGAGTTGATCCAGCTTTGCACCGGTGGTCAGGGGGGCGCTTTTGGCTGCTTCAATCCATTGGTTTACCGCCACGGTGGGTTTGACAATGGTCTGTCGAATGCGGGAAATTTCTTTGTTCGTGGCAGATTGAATTTCCCGGGTGCGATCCAGAGATTCTTGATCCACCAGGCCCAGGGAGAACCCTGTTTCAGCCAGACGAAGATCTGCGTTGTCTTCCCGGAGCAACAGGCGATATTCTGCCCTGGAGGTGAACATGCGGTAGGGTTCCCGGGTGCCCCGGGTGACCAGATCATCCACCATGACGCCCATGTAGGCTTGGGATCTGTCCAATATAAAAGCAGGTCTCTGCTGGATTTTACATCCGGCATTGATCCCGGCCCACATTCCCTGGGCTGCGGCCTCTTCATAGCCTGATGTACCGTTGATCTGGCCTGCCATGAAAAGTCCGCACACTTTTTTGGTCTCCAGAGTGGGGTGTAGCTGCTGGGGATTGGCATAGCCATACTCAATGGCATAGGCCGGGCGCATTATTTCTGCTGCTTCCAATCCCTTTACCGAACGGACGATGTCAATCTGAACCTCCAACGGCAGACTGTTGCCAAGTCCTGATGCGTATACTTCATTGGTCTTTACCCCCTCATGCTCAAGAATGACCTGATGGCTTTCTCTTTCCGGGAACTTTACAATCTTATCTTCAAACGAGGGGCAGTAGCGTGCGGACTGACCTTTAATAAATCCGCCGTAAAGGGCCGAGTATTTCAGGTTTTGCCTCACCAGGTCATGGGTGGTCATATTGGTATTGCCCATGTAGCTGCAGAGCATGGGACGGCTGACCCCGGATGTGGAATAAGAAAACGGGGTGGGGTTTTCATCAGATTCCTGGCGATTAAAGGCAGAAAAATCAATGGATCTTTTATGTATTCGGGGGGGGGTTCCGGTTTTCATGCGGCCCAGTGTAAACCCATGATCATCAAGGGACTGGGCAAGGCCCATGGCGGCAAATTCCCCGGCCCGGCCCGCATCAAAGGAGCGGGAACCAATGTGAACGCGTCCCTTTAAAAAAGTGCCTGTGGCCAGGATGACAATGGGGGCGGAAAAACCAAAGCCGGTTTTATCCACCACGCCCTGAACCTTTTTATCTTCAATGACAAGTTCCTCCACCATGGCCTGTTTGAGATCAATGCGTTCATCCAGTTCAAGGGTGGATTTCATGATCTGCTGGTAGCGGTTTTTGTCATTCTGGGTCCGGGTGGATTGCACTGCAGGCCCTTTTCTTGTATTCAAGGTGTGGTACTGGATGGCAGAGGCATCGGAAATTTTTGCCATGACACCGCCCAAGGCGTCAATTTCTTTCACCAGTTGTCCCTTGGCCATACCCCCGATGGAGGGGCTGCAGGGCATGGCAGCAATCTTGTCCAGATCAATGGTTAGCAATAAAACCTCGCAGCCCATGCGCGATGCCGCAAGGGCTGCTTCACACCCGGCATGACCTGCACCTATAACAATTATATCATATTTTTTTTTATAGAATTTCATGGACAGTTAATATATATCTGCTCCGGTGCAAGGTCAAGGAGAGATGAATAACTTCATTCATTTGTGGCAGGGAAGGGAGATAGAGAGCTCACATGGGACGACGATATAATGATTACAATGCCTATTTAAAAGCATTGTTTGGGGAGCGGGTTCAAAAAATTATTGTGGACACAGGGTTGGGATGTCCCAACAGAGACGGTACCATTGGCCGGGGGGGGTGCATCTATTGCAATAGTAAGGGCTCTGGGTCCGGGCTCTGGAAACGGGGGTTTTCCATCACCGAGCAGATAGAAGTGGGCCGTAAAGCCATGATAAGGCGCTATAAGGCACGGAAATTTCAAGCTTACTTTCAATCCTATACCAACACCTATACCTCCTGCGAACACATGAAAACCATGTATGATGAGGCCCTGGCAGCCGAGGGCATGGTGGGGATTGCCGTGGGAACCCGGCCGGACTGTGTGGATCCGGATAAAATAGCGGTGTTGGCCTCCTATGTGAAGGATTATTTAGTGTGGGTGGAATATGGGCTTCAGTCGGTGCATGATGAGACCTTGTTACGCATTAACCGGGGTCATGATTTTGCCTGCTTTGCCCGGGCAACACAGATGACAAGGGATGCAGGCATTAATGTCTGTGCCCATATTATTCTGGGGCTTCCCGGTGAAGACAAGGCCATGATGCTTGAAACCGCTCGTAAAATTGGTGATCTTGGCATTGATGGCGTAAAATTGCATTTACTCTATGTGGTCAAGGGAACGCCTCTGGAAACCATGTGGAAGGCGGGTCAATACCAATGCCTTGCGCAACAGGAATATGTGGATATTGTGTGTGATTTTCTGGCCCTGTTGCCAGGCAATGTGATTGTTCAGAGAATCACAGGAGACCCCCATCCTGATGAACTTGCCGCACCCCAGTGGACACTGGATCGAACGGCAACCTTTAAAATGATACACGAATCCCTGGAAAAGCGAAATTTGTGGCAGGGGAAGGCTCTGGGAAAAAACACTGGCGGCTGGTCGTATACAGGCAGCTGATTTGATCCCCATCGTGAATGAACCCTCCGATCATAAAAATTAAGAATGTGTCCTCATTCAGCAATTCTAATTATGATACTTGATGGCTTTCCAAACTACAAATTTACGGTTTTGCTCAACGTAAATTCAGCACGTTACGCACCATTGGTGCGGTTTGAAAATCCATAATTAGAATTCCTGATCCTCATTGGTCTTTTCCGGGAAACCCACTGGAATATCTGTTGATGAAGGATCCATCGGCTTTTTGAATAATAATCAGGCATTCAGTTTTGGCCATGCGGTTGACCAGGGCAATTCCTTTTTGGGGGCCTATGACCATCAATGCCGTTGCCAGTCCATCGGCAAGGGTGCATGTGTCTGCCAGTACCGATGCCGATACCACACCATTTTTTACAGGGTATCCCGTTGAGGGATCAATGATGTGGGAATAAGCTTTTTTGTTCAAGACAACAAAATTTCGATAGTCACCGCTGGTGGCAAGGGCCTTATTCTGGAGAGCAATTGCCCGGTATACTGTTTGCTTGGCAACCTGCTTATCCGGGGTGGCAATCCCCACCTTCCATGGCTTTCCCG
>Ga0208900_1000320_pt1 | contig 31283 bp, 21 predicted proteins | sample AntAceMetag02UKK_FD_184763 | JGI IMG/M metagenome (GOLD analysis project Ga0208900, IMG submission 184763) | Saline lake microbial communities from Ace Lake, Antarctica - Antarctic Ace Lake Metagenome 02UKK (SPAdes) (version 2) | ecosystem: Environmental > Aquatic > Non-marine Saline and... | reverse complement strand
CCCTCCCCCCCCCCCACAACCACAACACTAATGGTGTCACCTCGAAGGAGCGAAGTCCCGCACGTGCGGGAAGAGGTCTCGTTCTTAATGCCTTACAAACAGTTGACATTGGTATCTGCCAGCCGGCGGAGAGGAATCTAAGTTCATGGATGAAAATATATAATAGAACCTATTTAACATCAAGTTATTTAAAAACGAATCCTTAGCTAATATTCAAGAAGGGACACATTTAGGTTTTTGGATATGTTAAAAATAATAGTACTACTTTTGAACCCATTATTATTAAATATAACTCACAATGAAGAAACTTACACTTATTTTGTTCACTTTACTATTAAGCTCTGTCACGGTTTTGGTGCTTACATCATTTTCTGTTTTTGAAAAAGATAACCCGTTAGGCCGTGATAACACACCCGGTGCAGTAACTTTTACTGTAAAAACTTTGCCTGCCGGAGGTAATTACTCGCCCAAGCATGTGCTTGCAATATGGGTTGAAAAAGATGGCGAATTTGTTAAAACCCGAAAAGCTATGGCCAATTCACGCAAACAATACCTCTACACCTGGAAAGCTGCCTCCAATTACAATGTAGTAGATGCCATTACGGGATCTACCCTCAGTTCGCACCAAACACATACTATCGAGTGGGATTGCACCAACCTTGATGGCAACATAGTTCCTGATGGGAATTATACCATGCTTATCGAATTTACCGATAAACACGCCCAGGGGCCACTTTACAGCATTGATTTTATGAAGGGGACTGAAGCAATTGCCCTAACGCCTCCAAATCAACAATACTTTATTAATATGGAATTTAGCTATGAACCCGAAGTAGTTTTGATTGCCGATTTTACTTCCGATGTTCAGGAAACCTGTGTGGGTGAAACCGTTGTTTTTACTGATAATTCAACCGGGGCAACTTCCTGGCAATGGGATTTTGGTGCCGGGGCAATGCCCGCAACTGCAAACACGCAGGGGCCGCACAATGTTACCTACAGCACTCCTGGAAGTAAAACCGTTTCGCTCACCATCGACCAGGGAACTTCACAAACCAAAAGCGATTACATTATGGTTTATCCTGATGCACTTGCCGGTTTTACCTGGGTACAGCAAAGCAGAACAATATCCTTTACCAATACCTCCCAAAATGGGGTTGTGTATAGTTGGAATTTTGGTGATGGAAACCAAAGTACCGTACAAAACCCGGTGCATACATACACCGAAGATGGCACCTACGATGTTAACCTTATTGTTTATAGTGAAATGTGTGGCAGCGATCAATACATGGAAGAAATTGTGATAAACACCATTGGGATTTCTGATCCTGCCTCATTAGCAAACATTTCGGTTTACCCCAATCCCGGCAACGGAATATTTTATATTTCTTCAGATCAGTCGCTTTTGAATGTTGAAGTAAAAATATTTGATGTTCAGGGCAGGGAAATTAATAATCAGCCTATCGATGCCCTAAACTCGGGGAGTGTTATTAAAACCGGGGATAATCAACTTAAGGCGGGTATTTATTTCCTTGAAATAAAAACTAAAGAAAGTAAATGGCAGCAAAAGTTATTGGTTAAATAAACCACTATAAACCCTTGTTATTTCGAGAGTTCACCCAAAGTTTTTGGGCATTAATGATGATATGACATAATAAAATAGATTTCTTGCCGCATGTGCGGCATCGAAATGACCCCGTCAACGGGTTGGTTGGGTGGAGGGGAATCGGGCGCGAAGCGCCCGATTCCCCTCCACCCACTACCATACCAGTAGCTTTGTCACCTCGAAGGATCCGCCAGCTGGCGGAGAACTGAGGGGTCTGTTTAATAGTAAGGTTTTCAGCCCTTTACACAAACATGTCATTTGTTTGGAGTGCAGTCCCGCACATTCGGGATTCCGACCCTTCGGGGACTGAGAAATCTATTGGCAAATTTTTATCATCAACAACTATGAAATCATTAAAATTTTACTTTTCACTAAATTCGCATTAGTACCATTATTTTCAAAGAATAATCTGGTGCACATTAAATAAAAAATTTGAGGTGTTCTTATCCCTAAAAAACAATCACCAACAATTTTATGTTTATTCCAATCAAAGACAATTCAGTTAATTGGATGAAAACCAAATCGCGAGGCCGAAGGTTAATGACTAATCTGAAATCAATAAAAATACGTATAGGTGAAAATCTTCTCAAAAAACAAAAAAAAATGCACTGTTGCTTCTCGGGAAACAGCTCGTTGATAAATAAAAAGCCCCATTTTTAACATCAAACTACCGATTAAAGAATAAGTTTTTTATTATTAATCAGTTTTTTATATTTTTGCTGCCCTCAAAAATGCAGGACATACAAAGTTTTAATAATTAAATATTTACTACTCAAAAGATGAAAGTATATCAAACAGACGAAATCCGCAATATTGCCCTCGTTGGAGGAGCGAAATCGGGTAAGACCACACTTTCGGAGTGCATGATCTTCGAAGGGGGACTGATTAACAGAAGAGGTTCTGTTGATGATAAAAACACTGTTTCCGACTACAGGGAAATTGAGCACGAGCGCCAGAATTCGGTTTCTTCAACCGTATTGTTTGCTGAATTCATGGGCAAGAAAATCAACATCATTGATACTCCCGGGTTTGACGATTTTGTTGGTGAGGTTATCTCAGCACTCAAAGTAGCCGACACCGGGGTGATGGTAATTAATGCCCAAAATGGTGTTGAAGTTGGTGCCGAGATTTCCTGGAGATATACTTCACAAGTAGATACTCCTGTGATTTTTGCAATTAATCATCTCGAGCACGAAAAATCAAATTATACCGAAACCTTACGTCAGCTGAAATCTCAGTTTGGTAACAATGTTACTGTTTGTCAATATCCCCTAAACGAAGGTATTGGTTTTAACCAGGTGATTGATTTGATTAAAATGAAACTTTATAAATTTTCTGATGATGGAGGAGCACCTGAAGTGCTCGACATCCCGGATTCAGAAAAAGATAAAGCTGAAGAATTACAGGCCGAATTGATCGAAAAAGCTGCCGAGAGCAATGAAGAACTCATGGAAAAATTCTTCGAAAATGGCTCTCTTACAGAACAGGAAATGATTGGTGGTATTAAGGAAGGTTTGAAAACCAGGGGAATGTTCCCGGTATTTTGTATCAATGCAAAGCACAACATGGGCGTTGCAAGGTTGATGGAATTTATCAACAACTCAGTACCTGCTCCCAACGAAATGCCCCCGGTTAAAACAACCGAAGGAAAAGAGTTAAGCTGCGATCCAACACAAGATCCTGCACTCTTTGTTTTTAAAACAGTTATCGAATCTCACCTTGGAGAAGTATCGTTTTTTAAACTTTACAATGGAGAATTGAACGAAGGTATCGACCTAGTAAACAGTACGAACGGAACAAAAGAACGTGTTTCGCAATTGTTTGCAATGGCCGGAAAGAAAACCCGCGAAAAGCTTCCAAAGGTTGCTGCCGGTGATATAGCTTCAACAATTAAGCTAAAAAATACATCCACCAACGAAACACTGAATCTGGCTAAGAATTCAGATGATGTAATCGAACCAATTGTTTTTCCAGCACCAAAAATTACGATGGCTGTAAAGGCTATTAATACGACCGACGATGAAAAATTAGGGTCTGTGCTTCATCAATTGCACAAGGTTGACCATACTTTCAGAATTGGATATTCGAAAGAATTGCGTCAAATGATTGCAGGTGGTATGGGCGAACTTCACCTGAACCTGATTAAATGGATGGTGGAAAATCTTGAGAAGGTGTCAATGGAGTACATCACACAAAAAATTCCTTATCGTGAAACTATTACCAAAAGTGCAAAAGCAAATTATCGTCACAAGAAACAATCAGGTGGTGCAGGCCAGTTTGGTGAGGTACATATCATGATTGAGCCCTTCACTGAGGGAATGGAATATTCATCCGATTTCCCTGTTAGAGGAACGACAGAAGAAAATTTGGATTGGGGAGGCAAACTTATCATGATAAATAGTATTGTTGGTGGTGCCATTGATAAAAGTTATATGCCTGCAATTTTTAAGGGCTTGATGGAGAAAATCGAAAATGGGCCATTAACTGGCTCTTACGCCAGAGACATTGTTGTTTATGTTTATGATGGGAAAATGCACGCGGTAGATTCCAATGAGCTTTCGTTTAAATTGGCAGCTCGTCATGCTTTCAGGGAAGCTTTTAAGAATGCCGGCCCAAAAATCATGGAACCCATTTATGATGTTGAAGTTATTGTACCCGAAGAAAAATTGGGTGATGTAATGACCGACCTACAAGGGCGTCGCGCTATAATTATGGGTATGGATGCCGATGGTCATTATCAAAAAATTAAAGCTAAAGTACCATTGGCCGAGATGAACAGGTATTCTACATCATTAAGCTCCATTACCAGTGGACGCGCCATGTACTCACTGGAATTTGGTGAATATGCCCCCGTTCCGGGCGATGTTCAAACACAATTGCTCAAAGAGTACGAAGAACAACAAGGTGAAGATGAATAGAACATTTTAAATATCAGTGAAAAGCCCGGCTTAAAACCGGGCTTTTTTGTTTTTGGTACCACTACCATTTTTGTGGAATTTTATTTATTAATATTAGTTTTATTGATAACCAATTCAAAGTAGGCAGTTCAAAGCGGGCAGTCCTCAGCCGGTAGTCCTCAGTTGGCAGTCCTCAGCCGGTAGTCAATAGTTGGCAGTCCAAAGTTGGCAGTCCAAAGTTGGCAGCCCACAGCCGACAGTCAATAGTTAGCAGTCAATTGTTGGCAGACCAAAGTTGGCAGTCCTCAGTTGGCAGACCACAGCCGGCAGTCAATAGTTGGCATAATGAAAAGACCTGAAGACCGGAAACTGAAGACTGTGAACTGGAGACTATGAACTGTGGACTCAATAAAGCATTTCCAATAAATTTGCAGTTGAACCCTATTTTTACAACCTTGTGTTGATGTATCCGATGTAAAAACCCTTGGCAAGATACTTATCAGGCCTCCTGTTTTTGCAAGCCTTGCAATGAAACCGGGCTATGAATTTGTATAATTTGTAATCAGGATCAAAAGTTTCAATTTCGATAAAGTCGATAATTTCTAATTCACTCCAATCCTGGTTCCCCGAACATGCCGAGGTAGAGTACAGGTAATTGGATTCATCCCGGTCAAAATAAATAATCTCGAATCCGTTTTCCGCATTTTTTGATAGCTGCTTAACCCCTGGCGAAAAAAGTTTGGCAATATCATCAGGTGTTTCAAGGTTGCTCGTCCTGATTTCGATAAGTGGCAGCCCATCGGCGAGGTCTCCGTATTTTCGGTTAAAGCCCGTAACTGCTATTATTCCTGTATCGGTGTTGATATTATGTGTTGCCGGAAAATAAAGGTCGAAGTCTTGCTCATATTCGTAATCTTTTTTATCTAAAAAAAATGAAACCCTGGCAGTGGATAGCAGGTTAATTCGGGATGTATTGGCTACAGCCTTAAACGAATGTTTAATTATGCCCCCATTATTGTTATCCAATATTTCATAAGAGCCGGCACATTCACCAGGAGAAGAAAAGCTTGCCTCAAAAGTACCACCATCAGGTAAGACAAATGAAAAGCTTCCATTACTGATTTCGGATAAACCGGATGTATTGATTAATTTTCGCTGTTTATAGCCATAATGATTGAGGTATCCCAGCAGGCAGGAACTTACAACAGGGCCATCGCTACTGTTTTCAACATCGAAGGTAAGGAGTTTGGTTTGTGAGGTGTTTCCAAGCCACGTGCCCTGGTACTGCCGGTCGTCGGGATTTGTTGCTTTGGGAACAGTTGTTTCCAACTCGCAGGCAGTAATTACAGTAATTGTAATTAAAAATGCGATTAGTTTTTTTGCAGAAGGTCGTAACAACTTCATAATTATTTGGCAGTTTTAGTTTTGAATAAGGGTACATTATTTCATGACAAATCCTAAGTAGCCTTAAGGACTGATTACCCCGCTACCAAGGCATATTTTCCCATCAGGAGTGTAAACAACACCAAACTGGCCGGGGGCAACACCCTGCAGGCGCTCGTATGAATAAATGGTGTGGTATTGATCTTCGATAATAAGCACCCCTTCAGAAAATTCCGGCTGGTGACGGATTTTGAATTTTACGGGTTTTTCTTTACCATAATCCCGATCAGCCTTTTCATTGATAAATTCGAAATGCGAAAGTTTAACAAGCTTTTTATACTGCAGGTCAGGGTCGTAGCCATTTGAAACATAAACAATATTGTTAGCAAGGTTTTTATCAACCACGAACCACGGCCCACCACTTAGGCCGAGGCCCTTGCGCTGGCCAATGGTGTGAAACCAGATGCCTTTATGTTTCCCTATTACGTTTCCTGTTTCCAGCTCTACAATATCTCCGGGTTGTTCGCCCACGTATCGTTTAATAAAATCGTTGTAATTTATTTTCCCTAAAAAACATATTCCCTGGCTATCCTTGCGATGCGCTGATGGTAATCCTGCTTCATCGGCTTTTTTTCTAACTTCACTTTTCACCAAATTACCCAAAGGGAAAGTGAGTTTTGACAACTGTCGTTTGCTTATCTGACCCAAAAAATAAGTCTGGTCTTTAAAAGAATCTTTGGCTGTGGCGAGATATTTCTCATCACCAAGCATCAATGTTGAAGCATAATGGCCGGTGGAGATCAAATCAAAATCTTTTCCATAGTTTTCTTCAAAAGAACCAAATTTGATCATCTTGTTACACATCATATCGGGGTTTGGGGTAAGTCCTTTTTTAACCGATTCGATGGTATATGATATCACCCGATCCCAATATTCTTCCTGTAAAGAAACCACATCGAGCTTACAGCCATATTTTTTGGCAATGTAGGTAACGATTTCAATGTCTTCGTCTGCCGGGCAGCTAACCCAGGCCGGGTCTTCTTCAAGCCCTATTTTGATATAAAAAATGTGGGGATCGAAACCTTGTTCTTTGAGCAGGTGAACCGTTAGCGAGCTATCTACTCCCCCTGAAACGAGTGATGCTATTTTCATTTCTAATATAATAAGCCACTAATGCACGGATAAAATTGAAAGATGTTTCTCAATAGAAGTCCTTCGGACATGCATGTCGGTGGGTGTTTACAATTATTTATGCCCGCCCGCCCTTAGAGCGGGGGTATTTGTTGTGTTTAATTTAGTTTGAAAAATAATAACAAGGTGCAAAGTTACGAATGTTACATAAGTTTTTGATAAGCTTTCCACCACCTGTCGGGAATTTCGTTGTTACACGCCTTTAGATAATCATTATAGGAGCACGAAACCATGATGTGTCTTAGAAGGTTTTTTCCTTTTTCCAAACTAACAGGCAGTTCCATCCACCATCGGTCTGTGGTTTTGCTTTTATAAAAGATTAAATCGTTGTCGTGACCCGAAGCATTTACAATGTACTTTATGAATCCATCCTCATTATTTCCGGGGTATTCCAGTACTCGGTTGGCCCGGCCATCCAGGAAATACCATATCATTTGTGCAACAAGATGCGAGGTATGTCCATGTGGGTCAAGGTTTGGATTGGTTTCAAAAAATCCTATGCACGACAGCCTTGACGAAAGTCCGGCGTACCTAATCAGTTGGCAGGCTTCCTCTCCATAAAGCCCGTTTGGTGATGCATTACCATTGCCGGGTGCTTCTGATTGCTTTACTGCCGAAATATCGAATGATACGAAATCGGCATTGCGGATAATGGGTTCAGTTTCTTCTATATTTTCGCGAACTTCTCCCAAACGAAGGGTATCGAAATATAAATTATCGAGTAAACTAATTTCCGATTGGTCAACAAAATAGGTCTGGTAGCATAAGTTAGAGTAATTAAAAAGATAGCTGGGTTTGCGATAAACAATTTTTGAAAGAAAGGATTGTGAGTTGATTTCTGCATCCGGGTTTTGGTCGTAATCAAAACGGGCATCAATGCTCATTAAATTTATTACTCTGCCGCAATCTTCAAAACCGAGGTAAACAGAATAAGTTAATTCCTGCCCGCCACCAATAATGATGGCCACAACGTTTGATGCCAGTAAACGGGCTATGGTCGATTTAAGGGCAAAATGGGTGTCGTCGGTGGTTTCGCCTTTGCGGATATTACCGAGGTCGCCTATTTTTAGTTTTTTCTTTCCCTGGTATAGGTTGTAAAGATATTTTCGTATTTCATCAGGAGCATTTTCGCAAGCGGCATTGTTGATGGCCTGCCTGCCTTCGTTAACCCCAACAATTATCGCATCGAACCCCGTCAGGTCATCCTCATCGTTCGAATCGCTAAAAGCAACAACATGATCGCCAAGCCTGTTATGATTCTTTTGCGGGAAGAATCCTAATTTATCACAATCAACAGGCTCGAAAAATAGTGATATCTCCATATCGGAAAAAGTTTGGAAGTATTATTTTTTTGGCTTCGCTGATCTGGCAGGTTTTTTTGCCTTGGTCCCCGAAGTTTTTTTTGCTGCCGTGGCTTTTCGTGCAACAGGTTTTTTTGTTTCAGAAGAATTAATTATTTTTTGAACATCTTCAAAACTCAGGTCAGCAGGTTCTGTTCCTTTTGGTATTTTGATATTTGTTTTGCCAACCGCAATGTATGGACCCCAGCGCCCTTTGAGTATTTGAACGGCATCATCTTCCTCAAAAATTTTGATGATTCGTTCCAAATCTTTTTTACGTTTTTCTTCGATAAGAATAACAGCCCGATCGGCATCAATTGTCATTGGATCGTCGGTTTTTGCCAACGATACAAATTTGGATTTATGTTTAACATAAGGGCCAAACCTGCCAACGGCCACTGTAACTTCTGCATCTTCATAATCTCCCAGTGAACGCGGGAACTTAAACAGCTCCATTGCTTCATCAAGGGTAATTGTATCGAGGGTTTGCCCTTTGCGCAATGATGCAAAGCGTGGTTTTTCTTCACTTTCAGTATCGCCAATTTGAATCATTGGCCCAAACCTGCCGATTTTCGCAAACACATTTTTTCCTGTGGCGGGTTCTTTCCCCAAAGTTACTTCTCCGCTATATTTTTCTGAGTTTTCAAGGGTGTCTTCCACGGTCTTGTGAAATGGACGATAGAATGTCTCTATCATTTTATTCCATTGTTTTTGCCCTAAGGCAATTTCATCAAATTGTTTTTCTACCGTGGCTGTAAAGTTATAGTCCATAATTCCAATGAAATGCTGCATCAGGAATTTATTTACAACGTTTCCAATGTCGGTTGGAACAAGCTTGCCTTTATTTCCGCCGGATTTTTCGGTCAGCATTTGTTCAGATAGTTTATTTTCAGAAAGTGTTATAAGCTCATATTTTCTTATCTCACCTTCTTTTTCACCTTTTGCAACATATTCTCGTTTTTGTATGGTCGATATAATGGGAGCGTAAGTTGACGGGCGGCCAATGCCCAGTTCTTCTAATTTTTTAACGAGGCTTGCTTCGGTGAATCTTGCAGGAGCCTGGGTAAATCTTTCGGTAGCATCTATTTGTTTGATGGGCAATAGTTGGCCTACTTTTAATGGTGGCAATACGCCGGCGGCTTCTTCATTATCTTCATCATCGGTCGATTCGAGATAAACTTTCAGGAAACCTTCAAATAGCAATACTTCGCCCTTTGCAGTAAATTTTTCTTTGCTTGTAGATATGTTAATGTTAACAAGGGTTCTTTCCAGTTTTGCATTGCTCATTTGCGAGGCAATGGTACGTTTCCATATTAAACTGTAAAGTTTTTGCTGGTCGCTTGTGCCATTAATCGCTTCGGTGCTTAAATAAGTCGGCCTGATGGCTTCATGGGCTTCCTGTGCACCTTTGGCTTTGGTTTTATAGTTTCTGGCTTTGTAATACTCTTCGCCAAAAAGTTCAAATATCTGGGTTTTAGCCATGTTCATTGCAAGCCCCGACAGATTTACAGAGTCAGTTCTCATGTAAGTTATCATCCCCGATTCGTATAGCTGCTGCGCAACCGACATGGTTTTGGACACGCTGAAGCCAAGTTTCCTGCTTGCTTCCTGTTGCAATGTTGAGGTGGTAAAAGGTGGTGATGGCGACTTTTCAGCGGGTTTCTTTTCTACTGCTCCAACAGTAAAATCGGCTCCAATACATTTTGTAAGAAAGTCGGTGGAATCTTTTTTGGTTTTAAATCTTGATGGTAATTCAGCTTTGAGGATGGTTTCTTTTCCTGCTTTTTCAATTTTAAATTCAGCAGTTATCCTGTAAAAGGAAGTTATTTCAAAGTTTTTAATTTCTTCTTCACGCTCAACAATCAGGCGTACTGCAACGGATTGAACCCTGCCGGCTGAAAGTGATGGTTTTACTTTTCTCCACAAAACAGGCGAAAGTTCAAAACCAACAAGGCGATCAAGCACCCTGCGTGCTTGTTGCGCATCAACAAGATTTAAGTCGATAGACCTGGGGTGCTGCACCGCGTTGGTTATTGCCGACTTCGTGATTTCATGAAATACAATGCGTTTGGTTTGTTCGTTGGTAAGTTCCAGGGTTTCGAACAAATGCCACGATATTGCTTCTCCTTCGCGGTCCTCGTCAGTGGCCAGCCAGATAATTTCAGCTTTTTTGGCGAGTTTTTTCAGCTCGGTGATGACCTTTTTCTTGTCGTCCGAAACAACATAATTTGGTTTAAAACCATTTTCAATATCAACGCCAAGTTGTTTTTTCGACAAATCTCTTACGTGCCCAAAACTCGATTTTACGATAAAATCTTTCCCAAGAAATTTCTCGATAGTTTTTGCTTTGGCTGGTGACTCAACAATTACAAGGTTTTTCGACATACTATTACTCCTTTTTTTCGGGGCAAAAGTAAAACATTTAATGAATTGAGGTCTTTAACAAATGTTTAAACATTCGACAACATGTTTCGCAGGTTATCAAATTTATGTTGGTAATCATCCATCGATCTTTTAATAACCTCGTGTGCCTCTTCAATCCCATAAGTGTGTGTAATTTCTGCATCACGCTTTTGCCCGGGCAGATCTTTGTAAGTTAAAAAGTAGTGTTTCAAACGATTGATGACCATTAAGGAGCAATCGGCCAAATCGGTATATTCTCCATACACGGCATCATCTTTTAATACGGCAACAATTTTATCATCGGCCTCGTTCCCGTCAATCATGCGGAATCCTCCAATAGGCCGCGCAATTACCAGGATATCTCCATGGGCTATAGTTTTTTCGGAAAGTATGCAAATATCCAGCGGGTCGCGGTCGCCAACAATGTCTTTGCGCCCGGTTTTTTCCATGCAATAGGCTGCTACTTTTTCGGCACAAAATGTTTGTGGAATAAACCCATAGAGCGCGGGCACAACATTTGAGTACTTTTGCGGCCTGTCAATTTTCAGGTAACCCGATTCCTTATCAATTTCATATTTTACCGTATCGGTGGGCACCATTTCGATAAATGATGTAATGATCTGCGGTGCGCCGTCACCAATATCCACACCGTGCCAGGGATGCGATTTGTACCTCAGACCCATTAGTTTGCCAATGGGATCCATTAATTTATTGCTCATAATTTAAATGGTTTTGATTTAAATGCGAAATTAATTATAATATTCAATGGTTGCGGCTTAAGGCTTTGAAAAACTAAAAGGTTCTAAAAAACAATGCCAATTTGATAAATAAAAGTATTTTTGCCCACCATTAATTTAAGCAGAAATATTTATAAAGTAAATGGAAAAATTTATTCGACAATTTTTTAAATTCGGGATATTAATTCTTGTTGCATCAACAATATTTTCATCGTGCATACCCATAAAACGTATCAAGTATCTTCAGCAAGAGGTAGAAAAAAATGATACCATCAGGACTCATTTTAACAGTGAGTTGATTGATTACCACCTTCAGCCCGGCGATAACCTTTATATAAAGGTAAACAGTGTGCTTGCCACAAGCGATAATATTTTTGCCGATGATAAGGGTAGTTCAAGTAGTAATTATTACAGCGATGCCGGTATCTACCTCAACAGTTATCTTATTTCCAAGGACGGATACATCGACTTCCCATTTGTGGGAAAGGTTTATGTGAGGGATTTAACGGTGGAGGAGGCCAAAGAGCTGATAGCAAGTATTGTTAAAGATTACATCAAAGAATCGACGGTAGTGCTTAGGCTGGCATTGTTTAATATTACTGCTTTGGGTGAATTTGGCAGGTCGGGGCAAATAAACATTTACCAAAATAAAATCAATATTTTTGAAGCTGTGGCTATGGCCGGCGACATGACCAGTTTTGCCAAAAGAGACCAGGTGATACTGATAAGGAAAACTTCGAACGGATCGAAAACCGAAAGGCTTAACTTAAATGATGTGAGTATTTTGGAATCGGAATATTATTACATTCAACCCAACGATATTCTTTATGCCCCACCAGTTAAAGGTAAGAATTTTGCCTTTGCAGCCTTCCCTTATGCGCTCATCTTTTCAACTATATCAACCACTTTACTCTTGATCAATTTCTTTAAAACTAATTAATACTAAAAGTGGATACAAATTTCAACAACAATCAACAGCAATTTGATCAGGAAGAATCCATCGATATTAAGGCTCTGTTCTTCAAATTTTTTAGGTATTGGTATTTCTTTGCATTAACAATTTTTGTTTCTCTTGTTATTGCTTTTTTATTTAATAAATATACAAAGCCTGTATATGAAGTTAAGACCACGGTTTTAATTAAAGATGACAGGGCAAGCCAAAATCTTATTGGTATCGGGATAATGAATAACCAGCAAAATCTTGAGAACGAGATGGGGATCATCAATTCCTACGCCCTTGCCGAAAGAACCATAGAATCACTGAATTTTGAGATTTCCTATTTTGAGGAGGATAATTTTATTACCCGCGAATTGTATAAGTCTTCACCCTTCCGGGTTGAAATGGATACTACCGCTGCCCAGGCAAGAAATATCAAATTCAATCTTTTTATCCTGAGTAACGCGAAATTCAGGCTGGCAGTTCAGGCCGAAAAAGCAATTTTATACGATTATCCTACACGTAAAGAAGTGGGCGATGTAGAGGAACCAATTATTATAGACAAAGAATATTATTTTGGACAGGAAATAGAAACAGATATTTTTAAGTTTACAGTTTACCTTACCGAAAACTATAAAGCAGATTACCTTACGAAAAATTTGTCGTTTACCTTTAACGATTACGAAGGGCTGATTTCAACATTCAGGAGCACCCAGCTCGAGCCCATCAACAGGGAGGCATCCATCATCGAAATCTCCATTAAAGGAGATAACCAGGAAAAACTTGCTGATTATATCAATGAGCTGGCTAAGCAGTATTTGCTCCGCGGCATCGAGAAAAAGAATCAGATTGCTGAAAATACCATCAGGTTTATCGATTCGGAATTAATTGACATTACCGACTCCTTAACCCGCACTGAAAATAAATTGCAGAATTTTAGGGTGAGCAACGAAGTAATGAGCCTTGATTACAAAGCAACCCAGGTTTTTGAAACCATGAAGCAGTACGATGAAGAAAAGGCTCAACTTTCGCTTAAAGCGAGATATTATAAAAATCTACAAGATTATTTGACAAGAAATAAAGATAATATTGATGATGTTATAATACCCACCGCTATGGGAATAGAGGATGCTTTGCTTACGCAATTAATTAGCGGATTGAGTGAATTATATGCCAAGCGTGCGGATATTTTATTTGGGTCTTCCGAAAAGAACCCTGCCGTGGCTGCCATCGATCAAAAAATCAGCAATACAAAATCAACAATTTTGGGAAATGTGCAAAGCATTATCGCTACATCACAAATTTCCATTCAGTCGATTGATGGGCGTATTGCGGAATTAGAAAAAGAGGTAACTAAACTACCTGCCACTCAACGGCAACTTTTTGGTATCGAGCGTAAGTTTAAACTCAACGATGCACTTTATACTTACCTTTTGCAAAAGAGGTCGGAAGCGCAAATTGCCAAAGCATCAAATTTACCTGATAATGAAATTATAGATATTGCCCGGGGTGGGGCACAGGTTTATCCAAAAAAGAGTTTGAATTACCTTATTGCGCTCGTGCTTGGTATAATATTGCCGGTAGCATATATTCTTGGCAAGGATTATTTTAACGATAAAATCATCGAGCGAAAAGACCTCGAAAAACTTACCAACCTGCCCATTATTGGCCACATTATCCACAATAATAAAGAAACAGCAATTGTTGTTTCTGAATCACCAAAATCTTCCATTGCAGAATCTTTCAGATCGGTAAGAACCAACTTGCAATATTTAACCAAAGGTAAAGAGCAGCAAACAATTTTGGTAACTGCCGATATGGTTGGAGCCGGTAAAACTTTTGTCTCCATCAACCTGGCATCCATCTTTGCGATGTACGACAAAAAGACATTGTTGATGGGTTACGATATGCGTAAACCCAAAATTTACCAGGATTTTGGTTTAACCAACACCGAGGGTATTAGCTCCTTTTTAATCAATAAAAGCAAGTACGAGGATATTATTCAAACTTCACCCGTGAAGAACCTGGACATTATCATGGCGGGGCCAGTCCCCCCAAATCCTGCGGAGTTGATTTCATCTGCGAAAAATGATGAATTAATGGCTCGGGTTAAAAAAGACTACGATTACGTGATAATTGATACGCCTCCCGTGGGCTTGGTAACTGATGCATTTTTATTGTTGAAATATACTGATGCCAACTTGTTCCTGGTGCGTCAAAACTATACCAATAAAAAAGTTTTTGAGTCGATTATTAAAGATATTGAAAATAGGAAGATGGATAATGTTTACATCTGTGTAAATGATGTAAAACTCGGCAAAGGATCTTATGGCTATGGTTACGGCTATGGTTACGGCTATGGTTATGGTTATGGATACGGTTATGGTTACGGCTACGGTTACGGCTACTATTCTGATGATGACGATTCTGATAAGAAATCAGTTTTCAGAAAGATATTTGGAAAGGCATAGCTTGGACAAGCCCTCGAATAGTTGCACAATGGGGCAGGCAGAACTAAACAAGGTGATCATATAAAATTTATGGTGTATTCCTGTATTGGTTTGTTCAAGATAGTCGGCAAAATTTATAAATGCATATTTTGCCATTTTTTGGCAAAATATTAGAGAAAAGGTACTAAGGGATTGTAATGAATTAACTTAATATTATTTCATTACCAATGACATGTTTTTGCAAATGTGTATCTCTCAGGAGATTTCTCCTTTCAGTCGAAATGACACCGTTGGAGCGGTTTAGAGGGGTGTGGGAAAGTGGGCGCAAAGCGCCCACTTTCCCACACCCCATTCTCAGCCCGGAGTTTTGTCATTTCGACTGGAAAAATGCAGCGTAGCAAGTTTTGTAGGGAGAAATCTATTGTATAGAGTTGGTTTATTTGATAGCAAGTACTGTGTGTTTTTGTTCATTGTTTCATTCATGAAATCACTTTGGTGGCTCATTATATCAATTTCCGTATAATTCCATCAAAAATTATAATTCCGGTTTTGATAATCTGATCAGGAAAATCATATTCAGGATTATGCAAAGCCGGGTGTTTTTTTCCTGCACCAATCCCAAACATTGCCCCCGGGTATTTTCCGGTAAAATGACCAAAATCCTCAGACCAACGAAAGGGTTCGTCAGCCTCAATTATCGGAAGATTATTTTCAGCGCAGACTTCCCTGATGGTTTCTACACAATGTACATTATTAACTGTTGCCGGAAATTCTTCCCGGAATTCAATCTTTTCTGATAAGGCATATTTATCGGATATTTCCTCTATTATTGAAACTGCCTTCCGGGTTAACAATTTCATATCATCGTTTCTGTAACTTCGCAAGGTTGCCATAACTTCGGCATATCCCGGGGTGGTTCCAAAGGCTACTTCTCCAATTCGGGTATGGATGAGTGTAATCAATTTAAAATCCTTGAATTGATCCTTTGATAACGACAGCGCGTGGAATTTCTGGATGATTTCGGCAACGGCTAATGCAGGGCTAATGCCATGTTCAGGATTGGCAGCATGGGAGGTTTTGCCTGTAAGCCTGATAATCATACCTTTTGATGCAGCGGCAAAATGGTTTTCTTTAACCACAACTTTATTTAAATCAAAACCGGGAAGGTTATGTAATGCAAAAACATAATCTGGTTTTATTTCTTTAAACCCCGGGTCGGAAAGAACTTGGGCAGCGCCCTCGCCGGTTTCCTCGGCAGGTTGAAACAATAATGCAACGCTTCCTTTTTCGATCGGCTTTTGCTTTAAGACACTCGAAAGTCCTGCAAGAATCGTGGTATGCCCATCGTGGCCACATTTGTGCGAAACGTTTTGATGTACCGAAACATGTTCAAAACTGTTTGTTTCGGCAATGGGTAAAGCATCTATGTCGCCCCTGATCAAAATGGTTTTTCCTGGTTTTTTTCCGCAATAGATCGCAGCAAGCCCGGTCCCACCTATTCCCTGAATTATTTTATCAGGAGGGTTGGTCGAAAGGAATTCTTTTATTTTCTTTGCTGTTTCGTGTTCTTTTTTTGAAAGTTCAGGATGCTTATGCAAATACTTGCGGAATACAATTAAGTTATTCAAGGTGTCGTTGGAAACATTCATAAAATCAATTTATTTTTATCGTTTTTAAGATCAAAACCAAAACTATACAAAAATGAATAAATTGTATCCATTAAAATTCAAACCCGGATTCAGAGATAAAATTTGGGGTGGTCAAAAAATCAAAAGCGTTCTTGAAGTGGATTTTGGGGAACTCCCAAATTGTGGTGAGGCATGGGTGCTTTCGGGTGTTAACGAAAACGAAACCGTGGTTGCCAATGGATTTCTTGCAGGCAATGAATTGAATGAGCTTGTCGAAATTTATATGGACGACCTTGTGGGGGAGAAGGTTTATGAAAAGTACCATAATGAGTTTCCGATACTCGTAAAATTTATTGATGCCGCCGACTGGCTTTCTATCCAGGTACACCCCAATGATGAACTAGCCCAAAAGAGGGGTTTGGGCAACGGGAAAACTGAAATGTGGTACATTATGAGTGCCGATAAAAGTTCGGAGCTCATCAGCGGTTTCAATAAAAAAGTGAATCAAAATGTTTACCTCGAGCATCTTAAAAATAATTCACTCAAAGAAATCCTGAATTTCGAGAAAGTTGAAAAAGGAGATATTTTTTACATGCCTTCAGGACGGGTTCACGCTTTAGGCCCCGGAATATTGCTTGCCGAAATTCAGCAAACCTCCGATACTACTTACAGGATTTACGACTGGGACAGGAAAGACAGTAAGGGCAAATCGAGGGAATTGCACATTGAGGAGGCACTGGAAGCTATCGATTATAATGTGTATCCTGATTATAAAACCAAGTATCCAAAAGTTAAAAATCAAACTGTTGAAGCTGTCAGTGAAGAATTTTTCACAACGAATGTGTTGAGCTTCGATAAACCAATGATGAAGCAATACCTCGAGTTGGAATCATTTGTTATTTTTACCTGTGTAGAAGGGGAAATGATTGTAAAATATCCTGAAGGAACTGTTAGCTTAAAAACGGGAGAGTGCTTACTCATCCCAAATGTGGTGAACGAAATCGAATTGATTCCTTCGATTGAATCTAAATTACTGGAAACATATATTTTGTAACTAACTTATCGCACTAAAAAATTAATTTTGACGCTTTAATTAACTCATACATCTAAATACTTAACTATGAAAAACTTATTGCTTGTTTCATTATTCTTACTATTCTCTGTTGCTGCCTTTAGTCAGGAAGAAAGTAAAGCCTTGTTTTCACTTCCATCCGTTAATGTTAAAAATGTTAGTGGCGAACCTTTTAACACCAAAGACATTTCAAATGACGGGAAGCCAATCATCCTGACTTTTTGGGCTACTTGGTGTAAGCCCTGCATGAAAGAACATGATGCCATCAATGAAGTTTACGAAGAATGGGTGGAAGAAACCGGTGTAAAACTGTACGCTGTTTCAATCGATAATGCCCGTTCGAGCAAGCGTGTTTTGCCAACAGTAAATGGAAAAGGCTGGGAGTTTGATGTGTTGCTCGATCCCAATGGAGACCTTAAACGCGCCATGAACGTAAATATTCCGCCCCATACTTTTATTGTTAATGGAAATGGGGAGGTTGTATGGCAACACGTTGGCTACCTTGAAGGAGATGAAATGGAGTATATCGAAATTGTAGAAAAAGTTATTGCAGGCGAAAAGCTCGATTAATTTAATAACCAAACAAAAACACATAAGCTTTGAAGACAATATTACTAAGATCATTAACAGTATTGTTCTTGATGATTTCCGTGGCTTCCTGGTCGCAAAATTTTCTCGAGGGAGGCAGGGTGAATGGAAACGTACAAATGGATGCACAATACTACAGCGAAGATGATAAACTTGGCATTACCGATTCAACCCTCAATTTTAGGAAGTTTGGGATGAATGCCTTCGGAAATGTAAATTATACAAACGGGGACTTTTCGGCGGGTTTACGCTTTGAAAGTTACCTTAATCCCATGCTTGGTTTCGACGACAGGTTCGAAGGTGTCGGCATCCCTTACTGGTTTGCAAAATACAAAGTGGGTACACTCGAAATGACTGCCGGGCATTTTTACGAGCAATTTGGCAGCGGATTAATTTTGAGGGGTTGGGAAGAATGGACTCTTGGCTACGACAATAATTTTTATGGTTTCAACGCCCATTTTTCGCCGGTTAAAGGAGTGATGCTAAAAGGATTGGTGGGAAACCAGCGTTATTTCTGGGAGCCTTACGAAGCCGGGAATCGCGGCATTGTGCGTGGTATTGATGGCGATTTCTACCTGAATGATATGTTCGGTTCAATGGCCGAAAGCAAAACCAAAATTAGCATTGGTGGAAGTTTTGTGAGTAAATACGAAAAAACACAAAATAGCCCAACCTATACTGTCGATTCATCTTATTCAGTATTAGACACTATTTCAGGTGAACCTATTGAGATGATTAACCAAAAAACTTACCAGCTTGTTTATCCAAATAATGTAGGTTCGTGGGCTGCCCGTGCAAACATTGCTAACGGCGGCTTCAACTTTTATGTTGAATATGCCGAAAAGGGTAACGATCCGAATGAAAGCAATAATTACATCTATAAAAAAGGACAAGCTATTTATTCAACCTTGAGCTATTCACAAAAAGGATTGGGCATATTCCTGTCAACTAAGTGGATCGACAATATGGGTTTTAAATCGAAGCTCTCTGAGTCTGGCAACCCATCGATGCTCGACATCAACTACCTGCCTGCAATTAGCAAAGAACATCCTTACAGCCTGGCAACTGTGTATCCTTATGCTACCAAACCCAATGGCGAATTTGGTTTCCAGGGACAAATTATTTATACAATCCCAAAAAAATCAACATTGGGAGGAAAATACGGCACAACAATTACTCTTAATTATTCATCAGCACAATCGATTCAAAAGGATACCATTATTTCTCCCATCACAGGAACAATGACTGGGTCTGACGGCTATGAAACCAATTTCTTTTCCATTGGCGACATTTTATTTTATCAGGATGTTAACCTGTTGATTGAGAAAAAATTCAGCACAAAAGTAAAAGCAAAAATTGCTTATTATAACCAGACCTATAATAAAAATGTAGTAGAAGAAGATATTTTTGATGAACATCATATAGTGTATGCGAACATAGGGGTAGTTGATCTGACCTATAAATTCGACAGGCGCAATTCCTTAAGAATGGAGCTACAGGGTTTGTGGACAAAAGAAGACAAAGGTGATTGGGCTGCTTTACTGCTCGAATACAACGTATCGCCAAAATGGTTTTTCTCTGTTCAGGACGAATTTAATTATGGGAACCCCGTTGGTGATGATCAAATACATTACTACAATGTTTCATTCGGGTACAACCAAAAATCAAACAGAATATCCTTACGATATGGACGGCAACGCGAAGGCTTACTCTGCGTTGGCGGTGTTTGTCGTTATGTGCCCGCCTCAACAGGCTTAACCTTAACAATCACAAGTTCATTCTAACCGGATAATATGATATATTATGAAAAGAATAATTAATCTGATTTTATTAACATTAATGTTTGGTGCGCTCTGGATGGCCTGCGATAAAGTTGATGAACCATTATCATTGATCGCCGATCAGCATTTCCCTGAAAATCCTGATGATACACTATATTTTTCAGATTCTACTTCAGTGTTTCGCACCCAGGTATTGCTCGAAGACTTTACTGGCCACTTATGTGTAAATTGCCCGGAATGGGGTATTTTTGCCCACAACCTGGCCGAAGAGCTCGACCACAAATTGGTAATCATTGCTATTCATGCCGGAATCTATGCAGCAGCCGATACAACAGGAGATTATACAGCCAATTTTTCTACCCCCTATAGTGAACAACTCTTTGAAGATTTTGGAATTTGGGGTAACCCGACCGCGATGATCAACAGGGTTGAATATAATGGGAGTAAAATAATAACAACAGGTAATTGGGGCAATGCCATTGATGAACAATTGGCTAAAGAACCTGTCGCCAGCCTTAAATTAAAAAACACCTTTTATCCTTCAAGCAATTTTATTGCAATTGATATTGATGCTGAAGTACTAAGCGATTTGACAGGTAAATATTTTGTGTGTGTTTTTATTACCGAAGACCATTTCATTGCTCCCCAAAAAAATAACAATCCGGATGTTGGCCCCGAACCTGACTGGCTCGACTATGAACACATGAGCATATTACGGGGTGCAATCAACACTACCTATGGTGAAAAAATTTCTGAAACCGGCGAGATGATTACCGGACAGGTTTATAAAAAACAATACAAATATGAAATTGATGACAGCTGGGTAGCTGGAAATTGCAATATTGTAGCCTATTTGTACAATCAGGAATCATTTGAAATAATTCAAGTTGCCGAACTCGGAATAAAAGTTGACGAATAGATTTTTTTGAATAAAGAAAACAAAGCCCGGTAGTTTTAAAACTACCGGGCTTTTTTATTGACATAAAATTTTGTAGGGCTTGCTGAAAAACTCAAAACCAGATTGCCCGATGTTCTGCTTTCTTCACCTTGCTTCATATTTTTTTCGACTGTCAATAAAATTTCGAGATGTTCAGCTTAGGCTATGCCTAAGCTGTATTTATTTCTGCAGGCTCGGCCTGCTTTTTAAACTCAGGTTTCTTTTGGTAGCAGCAGGCAGAACCTGCAATAATAAACCGGGAGGGCTATTGATTCTTTTTCAATTAAACATCTATATTCAAATTGAATCAGATGATTAGTTATAAGTTATTAAATAACGGATTCTTTTAAGTTTTACAAGGCTTTACCGCCAACCGCAATTTCTGCAAAAGCATCAATCTCTATTTCCAGTTGATCTCTGTCTGCCAGTCCATTCACAAGTTCCTGTGGTAACTCTTGAGCGATTGCTCCCACAAGCAAACCAAGCACCATTCCCCTGTGAACGTTATCGCCACCGGCATTTACATTTTTCAATAACGAAGTTTTGAAATCAAATTTGTTTTTCCAGGCAATATAGAGTAGGAGGGGGGTTCCGTGCTCGATGTAGCAGGCTGTCGAGAATAACTTGCGTTGTACTTTTGCTTCACTGTTCTCGTCCGAAAATTTCTCGATATCCCATTTTTCTTCCTGGTAAGCAGTATGCAAATCAAACATCACATCTTTGGGCACTTTCGCCATGCCGCCATGTTTTTCATATTCTCTGAACAGTTCCAGGCCTGCAAACTTTGGCAGATGTATGTTGCCCGTAAAATCTTTAAAGGTTTTCTTAGGATTGTTTCCTTTAAGAAGTTGAGAAAGTATCGGAATTAGAACCGAAAGCGAAGATGCAATGTTCTCCGAGCGATGCGTCAGGTTTTGATGTTCGAGGGCAAGGCCAGGGGATTTGTAATCATCGCCTGAAAGCATCGAAAGCACCATGGACCTGATGAGCCCGCCCAGCCCATTGATGCCTGCATTTTCGCGCTGGTTGGCGGCACAAGCATAAGCAGGTATTCCTTTTGAATAGTTCTCGAACCATGCCCTGATGTAGCCCTCGGTGTACGGGTCTTTATTTTTTCCGGGAGTTGTTAAGAAATCAATAAAATCATCTAAGAAATTTTGTTGATCGTATTTTCCCGATTTAATTACCTGACGCATTAAAACCCTTACTAAATGCGAGTTCAAGGTGTTTTCGCCGGCATTCAATCCATGATGGTAATGGTACCTGTCCTTTTCGGCAATCATTCCTTTTTCATCTCTCTCAAATCCGGAGGCGGAAAAATCGTTGTAGGAAGTGTCATAAAATTTTGCATTTTCATGCAGAATGTCGTATTTCCTGCCAAGTTTATTGGCGTTTTCCACATCAGGTTTGTAGCTACCTCCCAACATAAAAGCTTCTACATGTGGGTGTTTCGGTGCCTCATATTTTTCAACCGGGCCACCAAAAGTTAAGGGAATATTTTTCACATTATAATACCAGTGGGCGGGCATGGCCAGTGCATCGCCAATAAAGAGTCCCCAAAGGGCATTTTTTATTCGTTGTTGCTTAGTTTGCATTGTAAGTTTGTTTTGAAAGTTTTATAACTATTGGTCGTATAAACCATTAAAAGCTTACAATGTTTAGGAAATAAATTTGGATGTGTGTATTAAGCTTTTGAACACAAGCTTGAAAACCAACCTCATTTTTTTTATTTGGTTTTTCTATCACCACATTAATCTGTTACAAAAAAATAAATCTTCCCATTCCCCTCGATTAAAACCAAAATAGTTGAAAATCTTATGGAAAAAGTAGATATATTTGCTTAAAATACAAAATAGTTGAGTAAAAAAGAAAGAAGGGCGTAATTGAAAAATTTAATTCAAATATTTAATAGACTTAAGCTTTCGAAAGAAAATGGTCTTTTTATTGCTAATGAGCAACGTGAAAGATTGTTTTCAAATCGCGTGGAAAGGCTATTGGAAAATACGATTAAACCAGATGCGTTTTTCTGTATAGATAATAAGCCATTCATTCTTTTCTTTGAAAATCTTGGAAACAGGAAAAATGCAAAATTTGAAGAAATCTGGAATTTCAATGAATCACCAATAGTAATCATTTCAGAACAAGACTCGGTAGGAATTTATAATGGTTTTAAGTACCTTACTCAGGAGAAAACTTTAGGTTTTTTTGGAAAAGAAGAAAAACTAAATGATTTTAAATATTTCGAACTTGTAACAGGAAAAACGTGGGAGAAATATCAAAAAGATTTTGATTCATCTCATAGAATTGATTATCATCTTCTAAAAAATATTGAATCTGCAAGAGAAATTCTTCTTTCAGAATCCTTATCCCCGGAACTCACAAATTCACTAATCGGAAAGGTGATTTTTGTTCGCTATTTAATAGATAGGGAAATCAGATTAGATTTTGAGCAAAAAGGGAAATCTCGAAAATGGACAAATTCTGAATTTTGCAAGCTATTATCTGATAAAAATCAAGTAAAACAATTTTTTGAATACCTGAAAGATAAGTTTAATGGAGATTTGTTTCCCATTACTGAAAGCGAGTTAGATTCAATACCAGATAAGTGCTTTTTAATAATAATAAATTTATTATCAGGAGATATTGTTGGGACAGGTCAAAAATCGCTCTTTGATTTATATGATTTTTCAATTATTCCAGTTGAGTTCATTAGTAATGTCTATGAGGTTTTTATTGGACAAGACCAACAAGAGAAACAAGGGGCTTACTATACCCCATTATTTCTTGTTGATTACATACTTGCAGAAACTGTTGAGAAAAAATTTCAAAAACATAATAGTTATAGTTGCAAAGTGCTTGACCCTGCATGTGGCTCAGGAATTTTCTTGGTTGAAACCCTCAGGAAAATTATTGAACAGTATCAGAAAAACAATCCAAATTTTTTAGATAATCCGGATAAGTATAAAGATGATTTAATACAACTTGCTTCCGATAATATCTTTGGAGTTGATAAAGATATGAGTGCAATAAATGTTGCAATCTTTTCAATTTACCTGACACTCTTGGATTATCAAAATCCGTCTGACATTGAGTTTTTTAGATTTCCTTTATTACTTAATAATAATTTCTTCTCATCAGATTTTTTTAGTAAAACCGCATATTTTAATTCCAGAATCAAAAATATTGAATTCGATTTTATTTTAGGAAACCCTCCATGGAAAAGAGGAAAGGGAGAAGAAAAGAAACCACTATTTGTTAAATATATTGATGATAGAAAGAAAGAAGAAAGCTCTAATATTGAGATAAGTAATAATGAAATCGCGCAAGCTTTTGTGTTTCGTGTAAGTGATTTTGCTACTACTAACACTAAAATTAGTCTAATAGTAACAAGCAAACTGCTGTATAATCTTAATGCAAAAAAGTTCAGGCAATATTTCCTGGATAATTATTTAATTAATAAGGTTTTTGAGCTAGCTCCTGTAAGAAAGGAAGTCTTTAATTCTAAAGGAGCTGATACACCTGCTGCTGTTCTTTTTTATCAATATGGTTACGATACGAACAAAAGCAATATTGTTGAGCATATTACACTTAAACCAAGTAGATTCTTTTCATTGTTTAAGGTATTTACAATTCAGCGTGGAGATTATAAAAAAGTCTCTCAGAATCAATTAAAAGAATTTGATTTTCTCTGGAAGATATTGGTGTATGGGAGTTATTTGGATTTTAATTTAATAAGTCGACTTAAGTCTGCTGATTATTTTAAAATTAGTGATATAGTTTTTCATGGCAACGACTATATCATTAAACAAGGAATGAAACGAAAGGATGGTGATACAAGAATTGATGTTAGCGAACTTAAAAATTACGATTTCATTGACTTAACAAAAAAGCAACTACAACAATTTCAGGTTACCTCTCCTTTAAAAAAATGGAGCATTGATTCAGTTGGCTATGTTTATAGAGAAAATGGTCAAGTAGCAACAAATATGTTTTCTCCTCCAGTCTTGCTCATCAAGGAAACCGTTAAAACTAATTTAGAATCTGTATCAGCAATAGCCAATAAAAAGGTGGTCTTTACGGATAAGATTACGGCAATTAAACGCAGAAATAATTCTGATGATGATAACTACTATAATATTTCAGCGCTTCTGAATTCAAAATTATTTTCATATTTTATTGGTCAATCGGCTTCAACCACGGGAATAATGATTGAACAGCAGGTACATGATATTGAGAAATTTAGTTTTCCTTACTTTAGTAATAAAGAATTTAAACCATTAATCAGAAAAATAGAACAATCATTATTGGATGATAATCATTCTACCAACACTATCGTAAAAGATTTAAAAAGAGAATTAGATTCTATTGTTTTGAGTTCATTCAATCTTTCTGATATAGAAAAAGATACAGTGGATTATACATTAGACTGTGTTATTCCAATTATGATGAGATTAAAAGGATTTACAAGCTTATATAATCCGATTCGGAAAGAAAATGAGATATTATCAGCGTATGCAAAATTGTTTTTTGCCCGATTTAATCCAATTTATAAAAAAACTAATCAGAAAATAGTTGTTGATATTAAACACACAAATCAAATAATTGGACTGTTTTTTAAGCTTTTACCTTTAAATGCTAAAGTTAATTCAATTCAACATACAGAAGTAGATAGCGAGGATATTCTTAGTTTACTTTATTCGTTAGGAATTGAAAAAATAACAGACAGGCTTTTTATCCAAAAGGATATTCGGGGTTTTGAAAAGGATGGCTTTTATATCATTAAACCAAACGAAAAAAGACTTTGGCACAAAGCAATTGGGCATCTTGATGTAAATGAATTTATGGACGCCATTTTAGTTGCTGGCAAAAAAAGAAATTTTAATGTATAGCAAATTAGATGCAAAGAACTTTGATGGTTCAATTCCGTTTTACGATACAAGTTTTGAAGATATTCTCTCCAAAATAACTACTTGTTATAAAATGATGGTTTCTGATAACGTTATTTTAGATAACGATGAGAATAAAATAAGGAACATCCTCCTTTTGAACTACTTAAAGAATAATCAAGTAAGACAACAAATTGGATTTTCCCAATGGCTTTTTGATAGAGAGGTTCAAGAAGACCATTCTGTAGGGCGAACCGATATTAAGATAAGTTCTATTGATACATTCTCAGAACAAGACGCGTATTATATTATAGAATGCAAACGCCTTGATAATGTTAATACGAGCGGAGTAAGTGGGTTAAATGCAGAATACATCAAAAATGGCATCTCCCGATTTATCCAAAAATATTATTCTTCATATTATCGTGTGAACGCGATGATTGGTTTTATTGTGGATGAAATGGATATCAATTTAAACACAGGCAAGATTAACAACCTTTTAATGAATTCAACTACAATTAATACAACTAAAGAAATAATAAAGGATAATTTTATTTACGATTTTAAATACCATTATCATTCGGAGCATTTGGACAAAGATAGTGATGGACTGAAAATCTATCATTTAATGTTTGACTTTAGTGGAAATATCCAACACTAAAACCATACACATTGCCAAGTCGCTCAAAAGCAAACCGTTTGTACCAGGACTTGTCAAAGTTTATGGCCTTACATCAAAACATCAATAACTGCGCTTCTTAAGGGTATGATTATAAATTATTGCTATCAGTATTTGAGCTTTATTATGAGTAGTTTCTTTACAACTTCAACGTCCTCCAATGAAGCTATTACCTGTCTTATGCCGCGGCCTTCCATCTATTTTCGGGCATTGCGCAACTCCTCTATAACAGATTCTGGGAAGTCGGATTCAAGGATGGCGTTTACTGCACGATCGCCGAAAACAAAGGTTATGGCAAAGCTGTTTTCCTGGGGCTTAAAGAAAAATAGGTTTCGTTTTCCATATTTTCAAAAAATTACCACGAAGACACTAAGGGCACAAAGATTCACTAAGGAATTAATACTAAGGCATCCCGATAGCTATCGGGAAACACAAAGATTCACTAAGATGTGTTTTTTACGACACTTGATTTTCGTTTAATAGGGCGTTTTGAAATTTAATAGTTTTACCTATAAAAAAAATTCTCCCCTTCTCCACCCTCACTTTTCACTTCTAACATCTTCCTTCTAACCTCTCACTTCTCACCCCTAACCTCTCCCATCTAATAGGGTAACTCATTTACCGAAATCGTAAACATAGCTTGACTTTCAAAAGTGTCTTGCCCCACCATAATTTCATACTCCCAGCCTTCTTTATCAAAAACCAGTTTGTAGTATGTTTTACCTCCTGAAGTATCAACCAAAAATGGAGACCCAAGTTTTCTTTCGTAAAAAACCGGAACGCTGTCGCGGTAGTCCACGGCAAGTGATACGGTAGCGGGTTTTGTGCGGTTGGGAATTTCTTTGTCGTTGTCATCAGTGACGAGCATTACCATTTTTGCGCCGGGATAAATTGGGATATTGAGAAAATTTTCGAGTAGTTCAGGTTCACTTTTTCCATCATTTCCGTTTGATGATCTCGAATTACATGAGGTAAAAGAAATGAGTGCTAACGCGAGAATAAAATAAAGCAGGATCGTTTTCATGTTTAAAAAAATGGCTACTGATGCACGAATGTCGGTATAGCTCCAATGGAGAATTTGAATGATATTACGTTCAAGTCAGTGAGTGTTAATTTTAATTTCAAGATGAGGAAAAAGTTTGGGTTAAACTTTCATGTCTTTTAAAGTCTCCAGTTCTTCATGGAGGTTACCCCAGTTTTCCATCTCATGTTCAAGGCTTAATTTTAGCTTGTTGTATTCCTCGTAAATTTCGCCCGAAAGTATTTTTTCATTTTTAGGATCAGGATTAGAAAGTATTAAATCAATCCCTGCAATTTTATCCTCCAGCTCACTGATGTGGGTTTCCGATTTTTCAATCTTCGAGTTTAACTTACGTTGCTCTCGCTCCTGTTCCTTGCGGCGTTCGTAATCCAATTTATTTTGCGAAGGTGCATCGGCATCCTTTTTTTGGGAACCGGCCTTTTTTTCTTCCAGTTCGTTGAGGTGCTCCAGCTTGCGATGGTTCAAAAATTCATGCACATCGCCAATGTATTCACGGATGCCTTTGTTCCTGAATTCAAAAACTTTTTCGGTGAGTCCGGTGAGGAAGTCGCGATCGTGTGAAACTATGACCAAAGTCCCGTCAAATTGCAAGAGTGCGTTTTTTAGGATGTCTTTCGAGCGCATGTCTAAGTGGTTGGTGGGCTCGTCGAGGATGAGGAAATTGGTAGGCCGCAAAAGCATTTTTGCCAGCGACAACCTCGATTTCTCCCCTCCCGAAAGTATCTTCACTTTTTTATCCAGGTCTTCGCCCCTGAAAAGGAAACTCCCAAGCAGCCCTTTCACCTTTGGCCGCCAGTCGCCGGCAGCCTCATCGTCGATGGTTTCAAAAACCGTTTTATCCAAATCGAGGGATTCGTGTTGGTTTTGGGCGTAATAGCCAATTTTTACCAGGTGACCCAATTCCAGTTTCCCGTCATAGGCCAATTCGCCAACAATGGCTTTTGACAGTGTGGACTTCCCTTCACCATTCCTGCCCACAAAAGCTATTTTCTCACCCCGTTCAATCGAAAAAACAAGATTTTTCAATACGACGTGTTCGTCATAACTTTTCGACATTTCTTCGGCACGCACCGTAACTTTACCTGAATGGGGTGCCGGTGGAAATCTGAAATGAATCGAGGCTTTATCTTTCGCGCTTATCTCCACCTTATCCATCTTTTCCAGCAGTTTTATCTTCGATTGTACCTGCTTGGATTTGGTGTTTTTATACCTGAATCGCTCGATGAATCGCTCGATTTGTGCAATTTCCTGCTGTTGATTATTGAAACTTGAAATCTCTTTTTCAAAGCGCTGGGCCTGCAGGGCTTCAAATTCGGAATAGGAAGCTTTATAATCGAAAAGTTTTCCCATCGACAACTCAACAGTCCTGTTGGTTACATTGTCGAGGAAAGCCCTGTCGTGCGAAACAAGTACCACCGCTCCCGGGTAGTTGATCAAAAAATCTTCGAGCCACTGAATGGATTCGATGTCGAGGTGGTTGGTGGGCTCATCGAGCAGCAACACATCGGGCATGCGCAACAGGATTTTGGCCAGTTCAACGCGCATTTGCCACCCGCTACTGAATTGGGTTAAGGGGCGCATAAAATCTTTGCGTTCAAAACCCAATCCCATCAAAATACGTTCGGTATTTTCATCCATTTTATGGCCACCCAACAAAGCAAACCTGTCGTTGGCATCGTTGAGCCTGGTCACCAATTTCAAGTAATCATCCGAATGAAAATCGGTACGGGTGGAAATTTCATCTGTAAGTTTCCTAATTTCTGCATCAAGCGCCAGGTGTTCTTTGAAAGCCTGTTTGGCTTCGTCCAACACATTCCTTCGGCTGTTTGGGTTCATCTCCTGTTTTAGGTAGCCCACGGTTTGTGATGATGGAAATGAAACCGACCCATTTTCGGGTTCCAGCTCACCCGCAATAATGTTGAGCAAGGTGGTTTTCCCGGCACCATTTTTCCCCACGAAACCAATGCGGTCGCGGTCGTTCACCAGGAACGAAATATCGTCGAAAATGTATGTGCCTGTAAAATGTACAGATATGTTGTTTATCGAAACCAATGCATAAAATTTTGGACGGCAAAAATAATCAAAAGGATGAGGGGGGCAAGGGAATGATTAATTCTGACAGGGTTAAAAACTCTTTGCAATATAGAACTCTGACAGGGTAAAAAAACCCTGTCAGAGTTTGATGCTGGAAAGTAAAACCATCGCAGCAATGCTGAAAAAATTCACTTTGGTTGTTTTATCGGGATTGAAAAAAATTATCGATCAAAGTATGCAATCTGGAATTCTGACAGGTACAAAACCTTCGCACTTTCGAACTCTGACAGGGTTCAAAACCCTGTCAGAGTTTGATGCCGGAAAGTAAAACCATCGCAGCAATGCTGAAAAAATTCAACTTTGGTTGTTTTATCGGGATTGAAAAAATTATCGATCAAAGCTTGCAATCTGGAATTCTGACAGGGTTAAAAACCCTGTCAGAGTTTGATGCCGGAAAGTAAAACCATCGCAGCAATGCTAAATAAAATTAACCTTGGAGATTTTATTACAATTGTAGAAATTATCAATCAAACCCTGATACCCCGGGCAATCTTTGGGAAGAATGAAATTTTATATTTTGAACTAAATCTGGGAACTTAAATCTTGCTGCTCTTTAATGCGAAACTTTTTGCAATCAGGAACTCTGACAGGGTTTTCCGATAGGGATTCTTTCGGAAAAAACCCTTCGCACTCTTGAACTCTGACAGGGTTAAAAACCCTGTCAGAGTTTGATGCCGGAAAGTAAAACCATCGCAGCAATGCTGAAAAAATTCAACTTTGGTTGTTTTATCGGGATTGAAAAAAATTATCGATCAAAGTATGCAATCCGGAACTCTGACAGGGTTCAAAACCCATAGCAACCTGGAACTCTGACAGGGTTAAAAACCCTGTCAGAGTTTGTTCCTGAGCTACCTCACCACAACCTTATGCACCGAAATGTCTTTTTCAGTTTCCAGTTGCAGGGTGTAGATGCCGCTACTAAATTCGGAGGTATTGATTTGAAATTCCATACCCGAAATATTTCGTTTGTAAACAACCTGGCCGGAAGGGTTGATAAGTTTTACTGATTTTAGATTTACATCAGAACTTATGTTTACGATGCCATTTGCTGGGTTTGGTGAGAGTTGAATTTTAGCCTCATTATTTTCATTTTCATTAATACCCACATAATAATCGTAGCTGGAATAGGCCCCTTCATCTGTGGAAACAAAAATGGCCGGAGCACTCATGCTTGGATTTACCTGGATTTTGTTGATGTTGAGGTTTGGTAAATCAGCATTGATAAAGTTGATGCCGTTTCCGGGATGGAAAATCCCCAAGCCTTCACCATTGAAGCCTACAATGATTTCTGAAAACACATCAAAACAAACTGCCGACATGTTGTCCTGGTAAATTTCGATTTGCCACGAATTGCCGAAGTCGTTTGATTTCCACAGACCCGATGAGTTTGAATAATACGGAAAGATTCCAAGTAGCTGGCCATCATAATGAAAAGCCATATCAGAAAAACCCGGCGACAATTCCGAGGGATACCAGCTTTCCCCATTATCATCCGACCAATAACTATTGGTAAGATCGCTGATGAGCTGAACAACTAAATGTTGCCCTTGCGAAGCAATGCTGGTACAGGGAAAAGTACTGAAGATTTCCACTGCTTCCCAGGTTTGTCCATCTGCCGATTTCCATAATCCGCCC
>Ga0208900_1000319_pt1 | contig 31307 bp, 21 predicted proteins | sample AntAceMetag02UKK_FD_184763 | JGI IMG/M metagenome (GOLD analysis project Ga0208900, IMG submission 184763) | Saline lake microbial communities from Ace Lake, Antarctica - Antarctic Ace Lake Metagenome 02UKK (SPAdes) (version 2) | ecosystem: Environmental > Aquatic > Non-marine Saline and... | reverse complement strand
GTTACCGGTGAGGAAACTAAATGCCATTGATTGCCTGAGTAATAGCGCTCAACAGTTCTTGTTCCGGTTCCGGTTAAAGTACCGTTAACAAGCAGACTGCCTGTGCCGCTTGAAGTTGATTCGATTTTTAATGGCCCGTCAACAGTTAATGTTACTCCAGCATCGACAGTAGCTGCACCATCATCTTTAATTGTAAAATTATTGCTGATGTTTGTATTAGCCGTAAAGGTGGTTGTACCACCACTAATAACTAAATTAATAAAAGAAGTAAAAAGTGTTGCTGGTAAAGTGTTGGTGGCAGTTAATTCAACTGTACCGGTGCCTGGAAACCATTTTTGGTCTCCTTCAGACGGTAAAGTAAAACTTCCGGTTTTTAATACCCCGCCTAATGTCATGTCGATTTTGCGATGAAGAATAATTGAACTGGCAACCACTGTTGCATCACTTTCAAAAAAAATTTGAGCATATGCGTTTGATGCACCAACAGTTATATTGCCCGCCACAGTCAATGATGGGTTTGTGCCAGAAAATGTAACCCATGCTCCATTGATAATTGTTCCATCACCGATTATCAGGCTATTGCAACTGTAATTTCCATTAACTGTTACACGAGAGTCGGATTTGATGACCACATCGTCACCAGGGGCAGGTATTACTCCGCCAACCCAAGTTGCTGGTGTACCCCAACTGCCAGTTGCTATGTTTGTAATTGTTGCAGCCCTTGACTCAGTTGCCATAGCAAGCAGCAAGAAAAACAATCCTATCGAAAGGTAATTTTTGAATTTTAAAAGTCTTTTCATCTTTACGTTATTTTTAAGTTTATAATAATTTCAACTCTTGTTATTAAGTTAATATTTGATTTCTGTGTGCGTTTTCTTGTTTTGGATTTTGCACTTTTTCAGTATTACGCGTATGCTTATCAATCAGTTTCTTTAAACTGATGCGTTGCTGTTCTACCTGTTTGAACAGTTCTACACCTGTTTCGTTCATTACCGATGTGTAAATTTTTAATATCAGCGGCAAATGTAGGGAGCTTTTGCAGGCCATTGCAAATTAGGGGGGGTAGCAAAAGGTAAACAAGGTAAGTGTTGTTGCTGGAAATTAAATAGTTATGGAGGTTGTAGGAAGGTGAATTACCCGGTGAATGTTGCTAAAGCTTTGGGATTTCGCTTATAAAAACAGAAAATCTGCCTTGTGTTATTCACCGGGTGGCTTCATTGCTTACCTCGCTAGTGTCATGTGAATTGTGAGGTTTCGGGTTATTTTGACGTTTCAATGTGCTACGCACGATTGAAAGTCAGGGTATTGACATTGAAACGTGCGGAGCACTTTCAATCGTCAGAAATGTTTGACATGACACTGGAGCGACGTCGAAGTGGGCCAACGAGGTAGGGAAGCCCTGATCTTTGACAGCAATTCTAATCCAGGTACGCACGCCCCTGCTGCGGGGATTGGGGCCCTTCAGTTATGTACGCCGGCGACGATAAAACCCCTGTCAATATTTTCAATGGCGACTTGGACATCGATCCGACAGAGGTTTTTGTTTCGAGGTTGTAGTAGAAACGGCCTTGCAGATTTGAGGTAACACTTAAAAAAGTTGTGGAAAGTTTGATACCTTTGCTATGAGAAAAAACGAAAGCATGGAAACACTAAACTTAGATTTAAACAAGAAATATACTTACGCTGATTACCTAACCTGGATGGATGATAAAAGGCGTGAATTATTCAACGGTTTTATAAAATTGATGACACCGGCTCCTTCCAGAATACATCAACGTACTTCTGCAAATTTAGTAAGGGTGTTGGGTAATTTATTAATAAATAAACAATGTGAGGTATATCACGCTCCATCTGATGTTCGATTTCTAAAAGATAAAAAGAGCAAAGCTGATAAGCAGATTTACACGGTTGTTCAACCCGACATTTACATTATTTGTGATCTTTCCAAAATGGACGACAAGGGATGCCTTGGAGCTCCGGATTTAATCATCGAAATAGTTTCTCCCAAAAATTCCCGGCGTGATGTAAAAGAGAAGTTTGAAATATATCAGGAACATAGTGTACGCGAATACTGGATTGTGAATCCCAATGAGGAATATGTGAATGTATTCGTTTTGGATGAAAAGGGTAAATACCAGCTTGTGGGTATGTACGCCGGCGACGATAAAATTCCTGTCAATATTTTCGATGGCAACCTGGCCATCGACCTTACAGAGGTTTTTGTTTCGTAAAGGCTTTTTGGAAATCAGATATCAGATGTAAGATTTATGATGTAAGATGCCCGTTTCGCGAGGCGAGCCTGCCTTGTTGTAACTGCGTTAAAAGCGGCCCAGGCATCTTGTTTAAGCTTTGGCAATATGCGTATGAATGCAAAAAAATCTACCATGGCTTATTCACACGGGTGAATGTAAAGGTTGTAGCCAGGTTTTATTAGAAAGATAATATTTGTTATTTTCACCACTATTTTTAAAATATTCGATATTTGCAAATTGTTCTCACGTTAAACTAAACTTATGGCTAAAGAACTACAAGCGATTTGGAGTGGCAAAAACAGAATAATTACTGTTCACCTTCCCTTTATAATTTTCGAGGATGGCGGTTATCAGGTATTGTATTGTCCCCCGCTGGATTTAACAGGCTATGGAACTACTGAACAGGAGGCCAAGCAGTCTTTTGAAATTGTTCTGGATGAGTATTTTAAATATACTGCGAATAAAGGCACTTTGCTTGAAGACCTTACTAATTTAGGCTGGAAAATCAAAAAGAAAAATTTGCGTAAACCTATTGTACCTCCCGATTTATCATATTCATTGGAATCGAATGAAGATTTCAAGCGAATTTTTAATACTCACGATTTTCGTAAAGGCAATACCAAAGTGGCCATGCCTGCAATGTGCTAAATGAAATCTGGAAAAATAAAAAATATTACCCCAAAGCAATTCCGCGAGTTTCTCGATTATCAAGGGCTAAAACATATTCGGACTAAGGGAGGTCATGAAGTTTGGAGTCGGCAAGATTTAACAAGGCCTGTAATTATCCAAAATCATTTGAATCCAATTCCTGAATTTGTTGTTAAAAACAACCTCCACACAATTGGCTCCACCAAACAAGAATTGCTCGATTTTATAGGCAGGTAGTTTTCTGTATTTTGCTCATGAATGCAGAATGACTGCCCTGGCTTATTCACCCAGGTTACTTTACACTGTCATCAAAAAAGTATTCAAATTATCATCGGGAGATAAATTCATTTTTTTCCTTAATCGGGTGCGCGAAGTTTTAATGCTATCGGGCGAAAGGAAGATGATGGAGGCAATTTCTTTGGTGCTGAGGTTGAGGCGGAGGAAAGCGGCCAGCTTCAGTTCGGCAGGTGAAATGTCGGGGAATTTTGTGGTGAGGTTTTCGAAAAAGCGTGGGTGTACATTGTTAAAATAAGCCTCGAATTGTTGCCAGGATTCCCCCTTTATTTTCACCGAAATTTGGTGTGAAATAGTCCGTAGTTGTTCCTCCAGTTTCTTGTTTCGGCCACCAAATTCGGTTCTGAGTTGGTTTATTTCATCCATCACCTTCAGGTTGAATTCGTTGTTGCGGGTAATATTCATGGCAATGGAAACAAGTTCCCGGTTTTTCAGGTCAAGGTTTTCCTTGAAGTAAGTAGCAAGCATGAGCATGGAGCGGATGCGGGCAGTGAGTTCGATGGCGTCGATGGGCTTACGGATAAAGTCGATGGCTCCTGCATCAAGCGCGGTTTTAAGGTTTTCCGAACTAATCATTTTTCCGGTAAGCATAATTACCGGAATTTCATGGGTTGTTGGGTTGAATTTTAAGGCTTTAATGAACTCGATGCCCGACATAGTGGGCATTTGCCAGTCGGTAATGATGAGGTCGGGCTGTCGTTTTTCGGCAATTATAAGTCCTTTTTTAGGTTCGCATGTTTGCAGGAATTTATAGTTTGGATTTTTACCTTCCAGTAGATTGATGATGCTTTGGATAATCCCAATCTCATCATCCACGATTAATATCTTATAATCTTTCATTATTTTATCTGATTGATCAAAAATTCTAACTTTTGCTCATTGCCAAAATTAACCGCATTATTTAAATCGGCAAGCCATTCCTTGTTAATATTTGGCTCAAGCTCAATTTCCTTTACGATTATTCTCAGCTCACTTACATCGTAAATTTCCAGCTTAACGAGCCGGGGCAGGTATTGGCTTAAATCTGCTTTTTCATTGGCAGTCAATTCAATTGGGGATTCCAAAGGAGCAACTATTTTTATATCCTCTTCAATTTTGGAAATAAGAGGCAGTGTAAAAAATATTTGCGTACCATCAGTATAATTTTCATCGATTCCAATTTTGCCTCCATGTGCTTCTATGGCCATTTTGCAAAAGGTAAGCCCAAGGCCTGTCGAACCCTGTGCGTGACTGTTATTTGCATTCACTTGCGAAAATTTTTCAAATACCTTCTTTTGCATTTCAGTGGGAATTCCGTAACCTGTATCGGAAATAGTAACACGTATAAAATCAGAGTCCGATTTTTCACAATCGACTTTTAGCTCAACAAAACCATTCATGGGTGAGTATTTTATGGCGTTGGTAAGCAGGTTTACAAAAACCCTGATTAGAAGATCAGGGTCAGTGTTTACCCGAATTGTTGAAGGGAATAAATTCCTTAGGGCTATATTTTTTTGTGTTGCCGAATATTCAACTTCACCAATGGCTTTCTCTGCAATTTTAAGTAAGTTGTTTTCAGAAGTAGAAATCGGCATTTTGGTGAATTCATATTTATATACATCCAAAATGTTACTTACCATATTCAACATCTTTTTGCCCGATTGCCTGAGTTTTTTATTCTGAATTACCGGATTATCATCTGAGCTGTTAATAATGTTGTTTAATGGATTTTTGAGGTCATGAGCTATCATGTTTGAAAGTTCCTCCTTTATCTCTAAACTTAGTGCTAGCTTTTCGGCTTCTTCCTCTTTTAGTTTTGCTTGCATGCCTGCTTTCTCTAGTTTAAGCTGTTTCAGGACATTGTCTTTTTCGATGCGATCGTTTTTTAGATTAAGGTTTTTGATGTTGGTACGGTATAACAAGAGAATAAATACAAATAAGAAAATGGCCAGAACAATCGCTGCTATCAAGGCATAGTTCAGGCGTGTCCTCGACTGGTTGACTTGATCCATATATTTTAGTTTTGTGTCTTTTTCATTCAACTGATAACGCGCTTCAAGATCTGATACTATTTTTTGTTGATTGTGAAAATTCAGGCTGTCGATGGCTTCTGTATAAATTAGCAATGTCTCTGTGGCTTTATCCCTGTCGTTTAACCCAATGGCAGCCTGTGTAATGTTTAAAAGGGCACGCTCCCTGCCTTCAGTTATTCCTTTTTCATCCGCAAGCTTTATAGCCTCCTCCAGGTAATCATTTGCTTTTCGGTATTCACCGATCTTAAGGTAGGTTTTTCCAATTGCTAATTTGCTTCTAAATATCCAAATATTGAAGTTCATTTCTTTTGCCATTGCCAGGATATCGAAATAAGATTCGAGCGCTTTATTAAATTGCCCTTCATCCACCAACACATTGGCATAATTGAATGTTACAGCAATCATCATGGGTTTGTTACCCGTTGTTTTAGTGATGTCGATCGCGCTATCGTAATACAACTTAGCAATTTCAGGCTTATCCAATCTTGCGAAAACAATGCCTGTATTTTTATAACTATGGGTAAGGGAATTTAAATTGTTAATTTGTTTGTTAATGGCGATGCCTTTATTGTAGTACTCCAGGGCTTCATCATAGTTTTTTAAATGTACATGTATCGAACCGATATTTCCGTAAGTTACTGCCAAAGCTCTTTTGTTGTCGTTTAGCTCAAATTTTTGGGCAGCCACCTGGTAATAATAAATGGCAGAATCGTAGTGCCCGGTTTCTTTATTCAAAACACCAAGACTTTGGTAATAGTTGGCGATGTCGGGGGTTTCGCCAGCGAGTGTATTTATTTGGATGGCCTTTTGCAGATGTGCTTCTGCTTCTTCGAAGCTTTGTTTTCGGATATTTGCCAGTGCCATAATGTTGTGCGACCTGGCCAGATTCATCTGGTCATCGATTTTTGTAGCATAAGCCTGCATTTTCTGTGCATAGAAAATAGCGGAATCAGGATAGCCTCCCATGTCGAAACTGGCCGCGCATAAATTGAAGGCTTGTAAAACAATTCCTTTGTCATCTACCTTGTCGGAAATAGCAATAACGCCAATCGCAAGTTTTTGCAAACTGTCGGGCTGGCGCTCGAAAAGACCATCTTTAACTGCTTCGGTGTAAGTGTTGACGGTTATTTGATCTTCCTCCGTCAGGCTTTCGGGTTGGCTGGTGCAACTGGAAAACATTGTGGCAACCAAAAAGAAAAAAACGAGGCTTGCTGATTGATTCCTGAAAAAAGAAGTAACTGACCTGCAATATCCCATTGTGGTGTGAATTAAATTATAATTCACAAATATAGGAAAGTTTGAGTTTTAAGAGGGCTTGGATAAATCCAGAGTCAAGTTTTTGGTGGGGGATAATTCAGGCAGTGTAAAAGCCGTTTATGTTCCGGGGAAATCTGAAATTACAACTATAGATTTTAATATAACCCTCATGGGTATTAATGAAATTCGGGCAATGGATGTTAACATGTATCCAAATCCTGCAACAGGTTTTGTGCATATCAATACTTCAGTTGATGTAGAAAAAATCCAGTTGATCAATATTTCCGGGCAACTGTTATCGGAGCAAATTACTTCTGGAAACAAACTGAAATCAATACCTCTGATTGCGAACCCGGAATGTATTTCATAAAAGTATTCTCCCATGAAATTGTAATTACCAGGAAGCTGGTGATCGAATAAATAGGTACCAGGCCTGCCTGCATCGCTTTCGCGGAGCTTCAGCAGAGCAAAGCCGAATCCGCCACAAGGCGAAGAAGGCAGGAAACTGGTGATTGAGTAAAATTTGTGTTATGCCATGGGCATCCTTATCTTTGGGAGTGATTGAATTTATAGCTCTGAAGTGTTACACTTCAGAGCTTTTTCATTTAAAAATTGGAATTTTTTTTTGAAACTCCTGAAGGAGATAATAACTTTGTGGTAACATGAGGATAATATTTATTGTGGTTAAACAATTGTGTCGATTGATTGTTTTGTGTAATCATTAATTAAAATTTTGTATTAATATTTAAATCTTCAAAACTCCATTTTATGATGAAACAGATCTACAAAACGGCTATTACTTCATTGCCAATCATTTTTTATTTAATAATTAGTTTAATTTGTTCTCCCATTTTTGGGCAGGAAAAATCCGCAATAAAATCTTACACCCCAGAGGCGATAAGTGATGCTTTTACCATGCATGCTGTTACTCAGGAGGATATGATTGAGCGTACCAAACACCATCCATACATGCAGGGCGAAATTGTAGTAGCTGTAGAACTTGAAGCCTCAAAGGCAGAAGCAATTTTGCAAATTCAGGAATATGATTGGTCACAATACTTTGGAAACAACCTAGTAACGCCTATCGCGTATTTGATGACCAAGCAACAAACTGAAAATAAGAGTGTATCGTTGGTACACTTATCTCTCGCCATGGAAATGGACGTTTTTGAAGCTATGCAAATTCTGTATGGAAACCCCGGTATCCTTTGGAGCTCTCCAAATTTTTATTTTGAGGGAGACCCCCGTGAAGTTATTCCCAACGATCCCAGTTATGGCTCACAATACCATCACTCGTTGATGCAAAACGACCTGGCATGGGATTTTACATTCGGCAATCCTGATATCATCTTAGGAATTACTGACGATGGTGTATCAATTACACATAGCGACCTTAACCCTAATATTTGGGTAAATCCCGGGGAGATAGCCGGAAATGGAATTGATGATGACAATAACGGTTATATTGATGATGTTAATGGTTGGGACTTCTCCTCAGGAAACAATAACCCCAATCCAAATTCAAATTCCGATGATCATGGAACACATGTATCAGGTATTTGTGCAGGGCGAACCAATAATTCTATCGGAATTGCAGGTGTTTCAGGACATTCAACTATCTTACCTTTACAATTTTACGGCGTTGGTGCGTGGACTGCTACAGTTTGCAACGCGGCTTTTACCTATGGTGCCGACAATGGAGCAAATATTGTCAATACAAGCTATAACATCAACAGTTGGGTTGGCGACCCTGTTTTTACTGCCGGCATGCAATATATGCACGATGCCGGTGTGTTACACTTTAATTCGGGTGGAAATAGCGGGGAGATAAACCCTGCTCGTCAAGCTTTTCACCAGACCTTACTGGTGGTGAGTACTACTGCTTCGGATGCGATAAGTAGTTTTAGCAATTATGGAACAGGTATGGATATTTCTGCCCCGGGTAGCGACATATATTCTACCATAACATCAAATGGATATGGTTATAAATCGGGTACAAGCATGGCAGCACCCAATGCCGCCGGTGCAGCAGCCCTAATATGGAGTGCCAACCCAAGCTGGAATAGCTACCAGGTGGCGGCCCAATTATTAGCTACTGCCGATGATATTGACGGTGTAAATCCATCGTATGCCGGACTCCTCGGAGCTGGCAGGGCTAACACCTATTTGGCCCTATCAACCACACTTGGTGCTCCTATCCTTAAATCAACGGAAGGAATGCCGGATGAAGGAAGTACAGTTCCACCCGATGAGGTTGATGAGTTTACTGTGGCTTTTTCTCAAGTAATGGATCCTACAACGGTTAATAATAATGCTAATTACGAGCTTAGAGGTGCCGGCCCGGATAATACCTTTGGTAATGGTGATGATGTTTTATACACACTTAGTGCTTCTACTACCTATATGTTAGGAACCAACTACTTAACTTTTGAAGTTTCCGGTTCTCCATTTATCGATGGCTTACATCGTATTCGTTTTGTATCCGGGGGCTTAACTAATCCATTTGGCACAGCCTTGGATGGTGATGAAAACGGAACAGGTGGCGATGATTTTATTCGCAATTTTACAATTGGCATACCAGCACCGATTGCTGATTTTGAAGCTTCCAACACAAGCCCGGTTCCAGATGCAGATGTGATTTTTACTGATCTCACTTACGGTGGACCATCAGCATGGACCTGGACAATTACCCCTGCAACATTTTCCTTTGTTAATGGAACTGATGAAAATTCACAAAACCCTGAAGTTCAATTTGCTGAACTTGGGTTCTATTCAGTAACCCTTGATGTTTCAAATGTTGCCGGTTCAGACAGTGAAACAAAAGTGGATTATATCAATGTTATTACTTGTGTTTATTGTCCTGCTGTAGGGGATAATGGTTCAGATGAGTGGATCAGCAATGTAAGCTTCAACACCATAGATAATTCATCGGTGGCAGGAACAGGTTATACCGATTATACTTCCATATCTACGGAAGTTGGTGCGGGATCAACGCATGATGTATCCATATCTTGTGGATCCACAGGGAACTGGGCTGAGAATTACTGGGTGTATTTCGATTGGAACCAGGACTGTGATTTTGATGATGCGGGAGAAAGTTATGATTTAGGACAAACCAGTGGCCCGGGAACTCTAACTACAAGTGTATTGGTACCTGCTGATGCAGTTCCCGGATCAGTAAGAATGCGGGCTTTTTTGAAGTTCGGTTCAGATCCTTCCAGTGCTTGCGAAGATGGCTTCTCCTATGGTGAAGTGGAAGATTACACCATTATAGTTGAGGGTAATTTGACCGAGGGTAAAATACAGGGTTTTGTACGCGATGCCCAAACCAACCTGTCCATTGATGAAGCAGTGATTACCGCTACTGATGCAGATGATCAGGTATTTACTACTGAAACACCATTTGGTTCGCATTACAATATGATGCTGCTCGAAGGCACCTATACTTTAACCTGCGAGGCTTCTGGCTACGAAACCAGTACTGTAGCTGATGTAGTGATTATTGGTGGTGAAAATACAGAAAATACTTTTTACATGGAGCCCGTAAAAATGGTTACCGGCCTTGATGAAGCGCAATACTCACAAACAAGGATCAGTCCCAATCCTGCCAGCAATGAGGTGAAAATTCAATCCAAAACTGAGATTTCGCACCTTACTGTAATCAACCAGGCTGGGCAACTTGTTTACGAAATCAATTCCAACTCAAAAATCCTGAATGTGAATGTTTCAGAATTCGATTCCGGAATCTATTTTGTAAAGATATTCACATATAATAATGTAATTATCCGTAAGCTGGTGATTGAGTAATTTTAGGATAATTCATTGGATGACTAATTGCAATAACATTATTTAGCCATCCAATGAATATTATTAAAGTTACAGGGCATAACTTAAAGTAAGGCCCTGACTTGTTGAAGCCCCGGTTTGTCCGCCTTTTGGAGGATAGATCGGGGCTTTTTGTGTTTCGGAATTATACCTAAATTTGGCGGGTAATTTATGAAACAATTTTTGGCAAATATTTATTTCCTTGTCAAGGGTTTGCTCATGGCTTTGATTCTTGTGGTATTTATGGCCGCATGTTCAGAAAATAAATTTGACCTCTCGAAGGCACAAGTTACTACCCATCAAATCGACAGCCTTAATACCCTGATTTCGGAGCAGAAAAATGCTGCTGTTGAAGCTTTAAAGCAAGCCGACAGTTTGTTTAAACTTTCGCTTGCACTGGGTTACGAAAAAGGCATAGCCGAATCGGCCAGTCAAAAAATACGGCTTTTGCCCAAGGATTACCAGTATGATCTTGCATTGCAATTTATTTCAGAATACTTGGAATTATTACACGAAATTAACGATCCATATTACCAGGTAATGCTTTATGAAGAGATTGGTCAATTATACTACCACCTTGATGATTTTGATCAGGCTTACAACTATTTAACTTTAGCGTTGATCTACTATGAGAAAAACAACAAGCTGAAAAAGAAATCCTATATTTTATCACGTATTGGCTTAATGTTTAAAGGCAACGATGTGGATAAATCAAAGGAATATTTACAAAGATCCCTGGATATCTCCATCGAAATTAACGACAGTGTTGGGATTGCCCGCGACCTACACAATATTGCACTTAATTATCAGATCAGGACATCATTCGATACAGCAAGAATCTATTACCAGCAAGCGATGCTTATTAACGAAAAAATCGGGAAATGGAACTATTATGCCACCAATCAACTAAACTTGGCAATTATTGAAAAACTAAATAATAATTTCGAGGAATCGATAAAATTATTAACTCAATTAACACATACCTTTATTAACACATACCTTTGATTCGCTGAACGAAAAAATTAATTACGCAAAAGCTCTTTTTCACCTTGGTAGTGCATATATGGGTTTGCCTGATTATGAGAAAGCAATTACAAATTATGTCGCTGCCGATAGCCTTGGCGAAAAATACGGCTGGACAGAAATATCGAAAAGTGCCAGTTGGGGATTATATCATTGCTACAACTTTAAAGGGGAAAACGACCTGGCTATAAATTATCTCAAGGAGTATTACAAATTTGATGAAATCCTCCGAAACAAGAAAAATTACCAGGAACTTACACGGCTTGAGTTACAATTTAAAAACGACCAATTGGTCAGGCAAAAAATGTGGGAGCAGCAGAAGCAAAAATTCATTCTATATTTTGCCCTTACTTTGTTATTGTTTTTTGCAGCCTTCCTATTCCAATTATTCAGAAAACAGAAATTTAAGGTTGCCAAAGAAAAGCTTGAACGAAAAGTTCTGCAAAATGAGCTGGAAGGCAAAGAACGCGAACTGACTTCTTTTGTATTGAATATGATACGGAAAATTTAGTTTCAGCAAACTCCCTCATTCTTCTAAGCAATTATTGATAAATAAAAGAATTTTGCAAACCACTGATTTGTAATCGCTAATACTGTCTTGTCCTAAAATTGGTCTATTTCAAATTTCCCTTTGTACTAAAATTGTGCTATTAAGAAATTTGGTATCATGCTTCCCTCATTATACTTTTGACTTTTAATTCCAAGAAATGATAGAAGTGTATTTTATGAATTTTTCATCGTAGAATGTGACCCACAATTCGCGCTATAGTTAAGCATAATTAAAAACAATTTTACACGTATTCAATAAATTATACATTTCAAACTAAATAAATTTGTGAAAAAAATCTACTTATTACTTTTAAGTCTCATTGTTTTTGGGACTATGATGGCTCAAAACAGTGCTGAGCGTTGCCCTCATGCAAACAACAACCCGGTTAATGGTACCGACATCCAATGGGATGTTATGTGGACTTTCAATACTACTACTGTTTCGCAAGCCGGTGTCGAAACCGATGGCAATCATATCTATTGCCCCAAATGGAATGCCGAAACCATAGTCCGTTATGATATGGATGGTGTAAACCCAACAGAATTCACAATTGCCGGTGTTACAAATTTGCGCGACCTGGCCTACGATGGAGCATACTTTTACGGTGCAAGTGCCAACATGGCACTGAAGGTAATGGATTTTGAAAACGAAACGCTGATAGCAACCATCAATGCAAGCTGCAGCGGTATTACCGGAATTCGCCATATTGCCTACGACCCAACACTGGACGGCGGAAATGGGGGTTTCTGGATTGGTAACTGGTACGAACTGGGGGCCATTGATATGGAAGGTAATCAGTTGATTGCAGATTTAGGCAGCGACCTCGACCATAGCTACGGCTCTGCCTATGATGATACGGATCCTGACAATCCCGTACTTTGGATTTTCCAACAAAACGGAAATGAATATGTAACTTTTCATGAATTTGATATTAACACATTAAGCTATACTGGCGTTACTCACGATGCAAGCGATGTTCCTCGCTATCAAAGCGGTAGCGGTACTTTAGCCGGTGGTGCCTGTATCTGGGATGATCCTGTATCAGGACTCAAACTGCTGATTGGCGTCATCCAGCAAACACCCAACCTGGTTTTTGCTTATGAACTGTCAGGCGGACCCGAACCCTTAACCTACGACATGGCGCTATTGGAACTGGATATGCCTATGCTTGCTAAGTTGAATGATGAAATTCAAGTTATGGGAAAAGTTAAAAACAGAGGTATCGAAACCGTTACTTCCTTCGACGTTTCTTACACCATCGATGGTGGTTCTCCTATCGTTTCTACCATCAGCGGAGTAAGTATCGCAACCAGTGGCGTATATAATTTTGTTACTGACCAGCCCATGATTTTCGATACCGAAGGTACCTACGAAATTGTAGTTACCATCGAAAATATTAATGGAAATATAGATGAAGACCCATCGAACAATACCTTGACACACTTCATAGGAATTGTACCCTTTGTACCCGAGAAAAGAGTTTTTGGTGAAGAAGCTACCGGAACGTGGTGTGGCTGGTGTCCGCGCGGAATCGTTGCCATGGATTACATGGCCGCAACCTATCCCGATACCTGGATTGGTGTTGCTGTTCATAATTCCGATCCGATGGTAAATACGGTGTACGACAATGGAATAGCCGCTCACATTTCTGGATATCCCAACTTGGACAAGCCAAAACCAAACAGGCTTCTAAATTAATTAGCACTTCACCGGTTTTGGCTTGTCCAAGTTGTTAAGTATCTTTCAACTCAAGTTTTGCCATTTTTTGGCAAAACTTGAGTTGAAAGATACTACGTTTTTCCCTGGGAGAAAAAAGCCTTTAAGGGAAAAAATAGCAGCATAAATATCGTTAACATGTTAGCATTAGTGGTTTTTTAAGAGCCTAATGGATTAGTTGACCGTGCCGTAGGTGGAATAAACCCTGCGGATTTCGAAGATCATTATTTAGACAGAATTGAAGCAATTACTCCGGCCTCACTCGAAATTTCGACCATTGACTGGAATGAAGAAACTCGCGAATTGAGCTTCGATGTAATTTCGGAATTTGTAGTTGACATCAATAGCGAATTGCGTTTTAATGCTGTAATTGCTGAAGACAGCCTCTGGGGCGTTGGTTCCGGTTGGGCGAAGGCCAACTCTTATGCAGGCGGTGGTAATGGCCCAATGGGTGGATTTGAATTATTGCCCAATCCGGTGCCTGCAGCCGACATGCACTACGATCATGTGGTACGCGAGATATTAGGGGGATGGGCTGGAACAGACAACAGCTTGCCCGCTTCAATCAGTGCAGGAGATGTTCATTACTATACTTACACCTACACTGTTCCTGCTGCCATGCGAACCGATAAAATAACCATCATCGGACTTTTGATCGATCAAGCCTCTGGTGAAGTTCTCAATGCAAATTCAACGAATATGACCATGATTACCGGCATTGAAGAAGTAGCAGATTTTGATCTCATCGTATATCCAAATCCGGCATCCGGCATTGTAAATGTTGTTTTTGAAAACAAGAAAAATCAAACCGTCAGCATAAAGGTTTACGATTTGATGGGTAAGCTAATGCTATCGCGCGAAGCAGAAATGCTTAACAGTGGCAATCAGCAAGTCCAACTTGATGTAGATAATTTTTCTAACGGCCTGTACTTTGTAGAAGTAAGTACCGGAAGCACAAGGAAGGTGCATAAAGTATCTGTATCGAATTAAGCAAAATATTTTTTGTAATAATTAAAAGCAAAAAGTGGGGGCAACAGCCTCCGCTTTTTTTTGGGATTGGCAATAGGCTGGAGTCTGATCCTGATAACTATTGGGATTGAAGACTAATTTATTGATGATAATTAGGGTGAATAAATAAATCTCAGCAAAAATTTTAATGTGCCATTTTCAAAAAAAGGTCTCCCTTATCCGGATGCCTTTTTTTATAAAAATACTTACTTACAGAACAGTTTACGTTCATATTTTTTATCTTTGAAAATTGTAAATTTTAACAATAAATAAATATGAAAGATAACAACGAATTTACCGTTTCCGGAAACATTGTCGATTTGCTGGCCAATAAAATTTTCTCTGGAATTGTTACCGTGTCAAATGGGAAAATAATTTCAATTTCTCCAGCCCAAAATATTGATGATCAGTACATCGTTCCAGGATTGATTGATGCCCATGTTCACATCGAAAGCAGTATGCTCATTCCATCCGAATTTGCGCGGCTGGCCTCTGTTCATGGAACGGTGGCCACTGTTTCCGACCCGCACGAAATTGCCAATGTGCTCGGGATTGATGGCGTTCATTATATGATCAACAATGGGAAAAAAGTCCCGTTCAAATTCTATTTCGGCGCTTCGCCTTGCGTGCCGGCCACCGGCTTCGAATCGTCAGGTGCAAATATTGGCGTTGAACAGCTTGACGAATTGCTGGGTTCTTCCGAAATTAAATACATGTCGGAGATGATGAACTTTCCGGGTGTGCTGTTTCACGATGAGGAGGTGATGCAAAAAATTGCCGTTGCAAAAAAGTACAATAAACCCATCGATGGCCATGCCCCCGGATTGAAAGGCCAAGATGCCCGAAAATATATCGAAGCAGGAATCACGACCGATCACGAATGTTTTACCATGGAGGAAGCGCTGGATAAAATTAAGTATGGCATGAAAATTCAGATTCGTGAAGGTAGTGCCGCCAAAAACTTCGATGCTTTGGTTGGCTTACTCGAAACCCATCCCGGCATGGTACTTTTTTGCTCTGACGACAAGCACCCCAACGATCTTGTAAAAGGCCACATTAATCAATTGGTGAAGCGTGCCATCGCACTCGGTTACGACCCAATGCTGGTATTGAAAAGTTGCATCCTTAATCCTATTAATCATTACAATTTGGACGTGGGAATTTTACAAGCCGGTGATGATGCGGATTTTATTTTGGTTGATAACCTGAAAGATTTCAATATTACCGAAACTTATGTAAATGGCCAGCTCATTGCAAAAGACGGGAAAACGCTTATAGCCTCTGTTCAGGAATCAGAACCCAATATTTTTAGGGCCGAAAAAATTACTGTCGATGATATTGCTGTTCCGGCAAGCGCTGCCATAATAAAAGTGATAAAAGCTTTTGATGGCCAGTTGATAACCGAAAAGATGGAAATGGAAGCAAAGGTTGAAAACGGCAAGGTGGTGGGTGATGTGGATCGTGATATTTTGAAAATAATGGTGATGAACCGCTACAAAAAAGCGCCCCCGGCCAGGGCTTTTATTCACGGTTTTGGTTTCAAAAGCGGGGCTATTGCTTCAACGGTTGCCCACGATAGCCACAATATTATTGCTATCGGCACAAGTGATGAAGCCATTGTAAGGGCCGTTAACCTTTTGGTTGATACACACGGCGGCATTTCGGTAATCAATGGGGGTGAAGAGCACGTATTGCCTTTGCCCGTTGCCGGATTGATGTCGGCTGATGATGGATACAAAACCGCGGCAGCTTACGAAAAAATGGATTCACTTGCCAAACTTTTAGGTTCAAAGCTAAAAGCCCCGTTTATGACCTTATCGTTTATGGCATTGCTGGTAATACCCGAATTAAAGCTTAGTGATGAGGGTTTGTTTGATGGTAACAAATTTCAATTCACCGATTTAATGGTGGGTTAACCTGCTACTTTGTGCGTGTGAATAGAGTCGATGTTTTCAATAATCTAATATAATAATCTCCCGCAGATTTGTTTAAAAGGCAGGCCCTGTTTTTTCAGAAAAGTAAAATTAAACTATTCGGAGATGGGTATTAAGATTCATTTAAAATGAACAAATTTACATATTTATTTATTTGGTATATAAATTTTTTATACTTTTGTTTTCAAATATCAGAATAATGGGAAAAAAGATAAAACTTGACATTGAAAAGCTGGAAGCAGCAGCCAGTAAACTTAGATCTATTGCACATCCTATGCGTATCGCGATTATCGATTTGTTGCACGATCGCGAGCTTAGCGTTACCGAAATTTATAATCGTTTAAATATTGAGCAGGCCTCAGCCTCTCATCACTTAAACATTTTAAAAGGCAAAGGTGTACTAAGCTCGAAGCGGAGTGGTAAAAAAATATTATACACTTTAAAAAATCAAACACTACTCGAAATTATTGATTGTATCAATCGCTGCAACGAAAGTTAAGCACAGTATTTGGTATTATTTTAGGGCAGGGTCATGGTTTATGGAAGAAACCAACTTTCTTCCACATCCCAGTTGGCTCTTATCTGGATTTCAGCCGGAAAATAGAAAACATTTTCCGGTTGTTTTTTGTCTATATATACCCCTGTATCCCAACGTTTATTAATCCATTTGTCCTGGGTGGCCTTAATCAGGTAAGTTCCCGGTTTTAGGTTTTCAATTTTGAGGGTTTGCGTTTCGGTAATATAAAATTCCATTAAAGGCGTTTCTTTTTGATCCATCAACTTAACAGTGTAATTAAAATTACCTGGCTTAATATTGAGGATGAAGTTCCCGTAATTCTTAATTTCGCCGGTGCTGAATGATGCCTGCAACGAATCGTTGGTTAAGCCATAGATGCCGAAGAAAATGGAATCGGGGAAAATAAATCCATAATTGGTAGCTTCAATCATTTCATAATCAAGTTCAAAAATGGTGGCCACACTATCCACAACCTTAAAGGGAGCTCCTGTAATGGTGTCGTCGCCGGCAATAAATGTGGTGGTGGAAAAATCCCACGATTTGAGGGGGTTTTCCATGATTAGCCTCAAATGCTTTCCGGGATCAAGAATTCTTCCTTTGGCGTTTGTTTTAATTTTCAATCGTTCAACGGTTTCATCCTTTTTCTTCTTCTTTCCTTTTTTAATATCCAATACTCTTTTGGCCTTGCTAAACGAAACCATTACAGTATCGTAAACTGTATCGCCATCGGCAATGGCCAATTGCAAGCTGTCTAATGCCATATCTTTTACCCAAACAGTTAGTGTATCTTTCCCCTTGTTTAGTTGTTCAATTTTCCAGTCATCGCCGGGGTCTTGATTTACAACAGTGAATTTTGGATCTTCGGCAGCAAACTGGAAGGTGATCCTGAATTTTGGAGGATAAAATACTTCGGTATTCAATAATCGTTGTGTTGAATCAACCTGCTGAAACATAAAAAGTCTGTAAAATTTATCGTACATATTTTGTACAACTAACGAATCGTGGTGTGTAGAATCCGTTGCCAGGGCTGTTGAATCGTTAAATAGGGATGTGTCAGCAACAGGGATTTTAAGAACTTCGGGGCTGATGAGTGAATCCAGGAAAGCAATTTCCTCGTTGGGCTGATTGAAAAGGTAATTCCCGTCCACATCGTTGAGCGCGAACAGGCGGTAATTTTCATTGCGCAGATTTCGCAATTGGAACTGTCCGTTAACATCAGTTTTCGCAACATAAAGTGGCCGGCTTAACATAGGGATGGAGTCCTGGGGGATGGTATCGATATTTTCGGGGAAAAGCATTACAAAAATACCTTCGCGGTGCTTCAGGTCAAAAGCGTTCACCACTTCGCCGCCAATGGCAAGCGAGTCAATATGATCGCCGGTTGAAAACGCGTACAAATAATTTACGAGTGGGTTTTCCTCGGCAAGGTCAACAATGGCATTCCCGAAAAATATGGTGTAGGTGGTGTTTGGGTGAAGTTCCTCCTCAATATCTATAATCAGGGTTTTGTTGCGCAACCTGTATTCGGGCTTGCTTGCAAAAGGTGGCGAAATTAACACCTGTTGGTTGGGGTTTTTTAATTTAACATACTCGTCAAAACTTATCGAAATCCTTTTTTTATCAAAGAAAATTGAATTGTTCGGGGGTTCGCTCGATAAAACCAGTGGCGGTTCTTCATCCATAGGGCCGCCACCCGGCGAAACCGGATTGGCGCAGTTGTAGAGAAATACTATTGGCAGCGCCAGGAAAAAAGCAAGAATGATTTTTTTAATTCTTTTCAATATGATAAATATTTATGCAAAAATGCGAAAAATAGTTAACGCAGGTTTTTATAATTTCCTGTGTAATTTTTATTTTAATGGAATCTATTACCTTTGAAAACCATATTTATTTACGTCATCATGCAAATTAAATCTATTCTTTCCCCATTATTTTTTTTACTTCCGCTTATTCTGTTTTCTCAAACAGATATTTTTCAAGATCATACAAGTGAAATAGCGGCATTTGAAAGCAAACGTTTTAATAATTATAAAATTCCTGTAAATGCACGAACGGGCGGGGAAATTGATATTACCTATACCCGCTTTTTTTGGGAGATCAATCCGGAAGTGCTTTTTATCAAAGGCTGTGTTACCTCTTATTTTTCTTCAAAAGTTCCTCAACTTTCGGAAGTTAATCTTGAGCTTAATAATAACATGCAAATTGATTCGATAAAATGTAGGAGCGAGTTACTGGAGTTCGATTATTATTCCCCATTTCAATTTAAAATATTCTTAAGTCAGGTGCTGGAAGCCGGGCATAAGGATTCGATACAAATATTTTATCATGGCGTGCCGGAACAGGGAAATGGCTTTGGCTCTTTTTCGCAGGCCGAGCATGATGGAGTTCCTATAATCTGGACACTTTCGGAACCCTTTAGCGCTAAAGATTGGTGGCCGGGTAAAAACGATTTGAGTGATAAAATTGATTCGATTGATGTAATTGTAAAAACTCCGGCAGCCTATCGTGCAGCAAGTCATGGTTTACTGGTTTCGGAGTTTGTGGAGGGCGAATTCAGAACCTGCCACTGGAAGCACCGCTATCCAATTGTGGGCTACCTCGTGGCGGTGGCGGTTACAAACTATGTCGAATTTACCCAATATGCAGTAATTGATGGAGATTCCATTCCCATTGTAAATTATGTTTATCCCGAGGATTCTGCGCTGGCAGCCAGCCATTCGCAAAATACAGCAGAGATGATCGAACTCCTGGATTCGCTGGTTGGGGCTTACCCCTTTGCTGCCGAAAAATATGGCCATGCCCAATTTTCGTGGGGTGGGGGTATGGAGCACCAAACCATGAGTTTTATGTCTGGTTTTGGCCATGATCTCAGGGCGCACGAGCTGGCGCACTCCTGGTTTGGGAACAAAATTACCCTGGGTACATGGCACGATATTTTTCTCAACGAGGGTTTTGCAACCTATTGTACCGGCCTTACCTTCGAAAATATGTATAATGGTTTTTATTGGGAAATTTGGAAAAACAATACACGAAATGCTGTGCTCGATACTTTGTCGGGCTCTGTGTATTGTGCTGATACCACCAGCGTGAGCCGGATTTTTAATCCTCGTTTATCATACCACAAAGGTGCTTACCTACTACACATGCTAAGGTGGCTTTTGGGTGATGAAGCGTTTTTTGCCGCCCTGCGAAATTACCTGAACGATCCCATGCTTGCCTATCGCTTTGCAACTGTAAATGATTTTAAATCCCACCTCGAAAGTGTGGGTAATATTAATCTTACCGAATTTTTTGCTGATTGGTACTATGGCGAGGGGCATCCGATTTATGGTATTAATGTGGAACAAATGGAAAATGATGGCGAAATCCACCTTACTATTTCCCAGGAACAATCACATCCTTCGGTAGATTATTTTGATATGACCGTCCCCATTGTTTTGTATGGCCAGGGAAGCGAGATTACCTATTATTGCGAAAATTCGTATTCTGGCCAGGAGTACGTGTATGATTTTCCCGGGTTTAAAGTCGATTCAGCAAAGTTTGACCCTCAACATTGGCTCTTGGCCCGGCTTGATTATTTGAATCTGGGGATTGGCGATGCAGGTTTGCGAAACATTGCCATTCATCCCAATCCGGCTTATGAAGCCATCCGGTTTTTTATTCCCGACACCCGGGTTAGCAAAATTCAGGTTTTTGATATTTCGGGGCGTTTGATTTTTGAAAATGAAAACTCCACCATCAATCAAATTCAACAAGTGGATATTTCAGGCTTGTCGAAAGGAATGTTTTTATTGGTTGCCAAGACAGAGGCCGGGATTTTTCATGGAAAATTTGTGAAAGAATGATTTCAAAGCAAGGTTTTAGGATTGTTATATCCATAATTTGGGAAAGTACCCATAAGGGAATCCCGAAAGCCCCGATGGCTATCAGCAATTTTTACTGTTTGTTTGTAAGAGTAATGTAGTTGTTTTAATACTGATATTCAGGCAATTTGTAAGTGTTCCTATAAAATCAATTTTGACGAAACCACTAAATTATGTGGTTTAAGTACCCAAATATTAACATTATCAAATGTAGAAATCTAGCGAAGTTTTTTTGAAATTCATCCATATACCGCAACCACTGCTTGGTAGTTTTTCTTTAGGGATATTGCTTTTCTACAATACCTAAACTCCTGCGGAGTTTTTAGCAACCCGGCACAGCCTGTCCCGCCCATGCGGGAGGTTGTGATATTATAACTTTGTGATTTTCCAGTAGTACCAAAAACCCGGTACAGCATGTCCCGATTTTTCGGGAGGTTTCGTTACTTGCACAAAACTTGCCGCCATATTTATTTTTCAAAATATCAACATTAAATTTAACAAATTGGTTTTGTTTACTTTTGCATTTTAAAAATCGAATGATTATGAATATTAAAATATGTGGATTTGTTTTTGCTTTGATAATGTTTTTGTCTGTTAGTGTTTTCGGACAAACCAACGCGTATCATATTACCGGGTCATCATTGCCACCAGCAGGAAGGGGGGCGTTTTATATGTTGCCACAAACTGTTCTCAGGGTTGATGTGGTGGTAAGGGCAGATGAGCAACTTAAAGGGCCTTATGCCGAATATGCTGCTGAATTTCTCGGGCTTGAAAACGTGAATAATTTTGATTTTTCAAGCTATAACATCGAAAAAGTTGAGCTAAGCACTGCCGCTGAACCTGATCCCGGCCAATTGTATTTTGTTGAAATGTTATCGGCTGACTCTAAAGATTTAAGAACGCTCAAACTTAAAGTTGATGATGCAGGTTTTTTGCTTGCTGCAAACGATTTGAATCAACCCTTGCCGGGGGAGATGAAAAAGGCAGTCGAAATTGTGGAGTTTGAAAACCCCTTCGAGGGTCGGCCTCTTCCCGGGTTTCGTATTTCAGGAAATGTGACTACAAAAGTTGATACAATTATCCGCCGCGTAACTGTTGATACCATGATGACCGAACAGCTTTTTTATAGGGCACACCTTGAGGAAAAAACCACAAAACAGATGGCCATGGAGGCGCTGTTGAAAATTCAGCAAATCAGGGATTCGAAATACAATTTGCTTACCGGGTTCCAGGAAACGGCTTATGAAGCCGGAACCATAAAATTTATGTTTGATAAGCTTAATCAATTGGAAAATGAATACCTGGATTTGTTCCGTGGAAAATCGTACTCCGAATATTATCATTACACTTATTATTATACCCCTGATTTAAAGAGTATGAAAAATCCTGTTGAATTGTTCAGGTTTTCGTCCGGTTCGGGAGTGAGCAGAGGTGCATCGGGCGAAAGCGTTCAGATAAGTTTTGCGGCCAATGGGATGGAGCAGATTGCCGGGGATTATCCCGAAACAACCACCGGCATTGCATACAGGATTCCCGGTTTTTCGGTGATTGAAATAGATTATAATGGTGAAGTACTTTATAAAAACAGGATTACAATCAATCAGTTTGGGGTCGTTAAACGCCTTCCTTCGCGAAAGTTTAATGCAGAATTTAATCCCGAAACCGGCGCATTGAAATCATTATTTTTGGAAACCGCCGACCGTTAACAGACCTGGTGTGAGCCCGGATGTATGAATTATTTTATAGTGTTTACTCTGCGGAAACAATCCCCTTTTCAAAAATTACTTATTCGTGGGTTTCTTTTGGAGAAACCAAAAAATTCGTGAAAAGAAACGTTTTTCGAGATTCCAGAAAAAACGAAATTGCCCGAAAATAAAGCCATAAGCCAACAGCAATAAGTTATACAAGGGCAAGGTGATAATAATAAAAAGCAAAACGGCCTGGATGTTTAATCGTGTGGATCATCTCAGCCCTTTAGGCTGGCGACAATTATTTAGTTTCATGGAAGGGAATGCTCAGGCTGAAAGCCTGCAACATCAAAGAAAAGAATGTCCCCCTGCGATAATGGCCAGGCTGTAAGCCTGAAACATCGCAAAAAAATCTCCCCGAAGAGTAAGGCCAGGCTGAAAGCCTGAAGCATCACAAAAAACAATTTTTCTAAAAAATGAAATAAGCTACCTTTGCAAGCTATTTTTTAGATAAATATTTTGAGTAAAATATTGTGATATGATGATTTTTTCGAGCAAGGAATGTAAAGGAATCTTAAAATTAAACATTCCATGCAACCAAATATATTACCAAGCATCTTCTAACTGAAAATAATGAGCGACAATAGTTTAGCTGACGGATGTAAGGCCGGCGACAGGGCTGCGATGAAGGCACTGTACGAACGTTATTATTCGCCAATGCTTGGTGTTTGTTTGCGCTATGCCGTTAATTATGCCGATGCTGAAGATTTTGTGCAGGATGGTTTTATCAAAGTATTTAACGATATTCGTTCTTTTAAAGGTACCGGAAGCCTCGAAGGCTGGATTAGAAGGGTCATTATTAACTCTGTGCTCATGCAATTGCGTAAATCTAAAAAGGAATACGCTTATGAAAACATGGAAATTGTAATGAAGGGGACTGTTGACGAATTGAGCGAAAGTGAGTCGGATGAAAAACCCTTTGATGTGCTTGAGTTGTCGCAGAAGGAAGCGGTAGATATTATTCAAACATTGCCCGATGGATTCAGGAAAGTTCTTAACCTTTATGTAATTGATGGCTATAAACATCGCGAAATTGCTGAACTGTTAGATATTAGCGTTGGAACCTCGAAATCGCAACTGAACAGGGCCAGAAAGCTGATGAAACAAAAACTCATTGAACATATTAAAACTAAAAAGTAAACTTAAATAGCTCGGATTTTGGCTTAAAAGCTACAAAAAATTGATAAAATAAATGACTAATAAGGATCTCGATAAAATATTAAAAACGCTGGAGGACTTCGATCCGCAGGCAAAACCCAATTGGGAGGCTTTTGTCGCAGGTAATGAAGCACGCCTCGAAAGTACTGATAAAACAATAGATCAGCTTACCGGGAAAGCAGCAAAAAGCTTTACCGGAATTAAGTATGCTGCCATAATGCTCACGGTTATTGCCGGCATCTTTTTTATATGGTACTTCTCAGGGCCCGGCAGTGATGTTTCTATTCCACAAAACGCCATTCCGGAGGCTATTCAAGCTCCGGCTACTTTGCCAAACAATAACATAGACCAACCTTCAATAAAGGAAATAATTCCTTCTGCTACCGACAAACCCGATGTTAGCCGGGAATTTTTAAATGAAAGCATCATCGTTGATGACCTTAATACTACAAGTGACACTGAGTCGATTGGAGGTAGTTCAGGAATTATTGACTTGCCGCTTATTGAAGAACCATTACCAATTTCAACTGCTCAAAGTGAAAAGTTGGTGGTAATAAAAATTACCGATACTGTTTACATTAAGAAAACCATAATTATAAGCGACACCTTAAAAGTAAAAAAAGCTCCGATAAAAAATTAGTCTTACAAGCTACTTTCCCATTTTTAAATACATTTGTAGATGTAATGGTTTTTGATAATTTACATCGCAAATGTTTAAATATTCAGCGGCGCTTATTTTTGTTGTATTGATTTGCCTTGCTGCTTATTCGGGCATGGCAGACAATAGCAAGCTATCGGCAGTAACATTCCGGGGGAATACCCATCCGGCAAACGATACTGTTTTCCAAACCGATACGCTTTATCAGTACGAGTATGTTTACGACACTATTTATTATTACGATACCCTGCCATCGGCTGATACGCTTGTTTCATTTACTGATATGGTTGAGGAATCGGACAGTGCAGTAATTATTAATCGAACCATTGATATAGTGCTTACCGAAAACCGGGTAGTTTACATCGATAAAAACAATATTCCACAAGAATTTACCGGCAGGCCGTTTCGCGAAAATGGTAAAAGCACCAAGCCAGACATTGATTATCAGTCCAAAGATGTTAAGCAAACCACACCGGTAATTAATAAGCGAACAAATATTAATCCTGAGCCTACGCCTTCAACCAGCCAATTCACCTATATTTCCTCCGGTTCCCGGGATACACTTTTCCGCTACGATACAATTTTTAAATTTCTAACCAAATACGATACTGTTGCTTATGAGCGGAAAGCAAGATCGGATACCAGTATTTATTCACGTACCACTTATGAAGATTTCGGCAGATCGGTGCTTGTAAAGCAAACAGTTACCGTTAAGGTCACCGAAAGTAAAGACATTTTAAGAGATCAATACTATAAGTGGAGTTCGGGATATAAGCCAAAAGATAAGAAAAGAACAACCAAAAAGTCACGTACCATTGTTCCTTCAAAATATAGAAGTAGTTTTGACCATACCCCGAGAGTGGGTGATAATCACACTTTTGAAGGCAACCTTCGTGTTGGTTTGATGTTTTTTGAACCCGATATTAAATACAGTGCAAGAGATGCAGGTTTTTATGACGAAGTTGATAACATGAATAAAAATCATCGTCCTGAAAATTCTTATGGGCTTGCATTTACCTATCAGTATTTTAAAGATAAACTGGGTGTTGAATCAGGGCTGGGTTTTTCAGAACAAAAATATGCCTACGATTATTTTTATCAGGAACTTAAAAAAGACACAAGCACATATTGGGGTATTTTTGAGAAAGAAATACCCAAATACGACACCACCTGGTATTTCGACATCGATACATTTTTGCAAACCGGAGATTCGGTATTTATTCCAAAAGTGGACTCTTCGCTCATTACTGTAATGGATTCTACATTAAATATTAAAGTTGATACATCCTACGAAAATCGGAAATCAGTAAATCATTATTCTTTGTCATTTATTGAAATACCCATAATCGGGCACTACACATTGTTAAACCGAAAGTTTTACCTCAGGGTTAGCGGGGGGGTGATTCCCATGTTTATGATCTCGAAAACCGGAACAATTTCTTATCCTGAATCATCAAATATAATTGACGGGGGGCAAGTTTTGTTTGACTATGGATTCATGCTTTCAGTTTATGGTTCGGCAACCCTGGGTTATAAGTTTAATAAACGATGGTCGGTTTTTGCAGAACCCTACTTTAAAAGGAATGTTTTTTCAGTTATCCGGAATAATGAGGTTAAGCTCAGCGTAAATTCGTGGGGAGTGAAGGCCGGGGTCTCATTCCGTTTATTCAGATTTCAATCAAAATAAAAAATGTGAAAGGTTTTAAACTACAAATATCAGTCTTATTGTTGTTAACATTACTTGGTGTTAAAGCTTATGCTGATAATTATTTTATTGACGGATATGTTGTGGTTGAAAACCTCTATTTACCCGTCGAAGACCAAATTGTTGAATTCAGAAATAGTAGCGGTGCGCTCATAGTTTCTGCTTTGACCAATGAATCAGGATATTTTTCTAAAGATGTTGATTTACCGGTATCAACACAAAAAATTGTATTAAGTGTGTCGAGAAGCTGTAGCGGCGAAGTGCTTTTCTACGAGCATGAATTGATGCTTGATAGCGATCATCTTGGATATATATTTCTTGTTTGCGAAGACCAGGCTTGCGAAGCCAGGTTTAATTATCAGCAGCAAAATCGTAACAGCCTCATTTTTGAATTCGCCAATATTTCCGAAGGGATTATTGATGATTACTATTGGAATTTTGGCGATGGAAATAGCTCAACTGAAGTAAATCCGATTCATGAATATGCCCAACCCAATGTTTATAACGTAACCCTTACCATTAACGGGCAAAACTGTACTGATGCTGTTGCCCGGCAGGTTACGGTGGATTACCTCGATTGTATGTCTAAGTTTTCATACAATCAGGTTAACCAGGGGCAGGCACTTTTCATCGAATTTAAAAATGAATCCCAGGGTTACAATCTTCAGTATTTATGGCAATTTGGCTCGTCGGGCTCCTCGTATGAAGAGAATCCGACCATAGGTTTTTCTGCACCAGGATATTATTTGGTTACGCTAAATGTAGCCAGGCAAGGTTGCTTTAACGGGATAACCAAAATTGTTGAAGTTTCTCCTTTAACGGGATGTTTTGCTTTGTTTGAAAATGAACAGATATTCTCCCCTGAACTGCTGGTGCAATTTACCGATTTGGCAGTTGGAGGTGATATTCTGTATTGGGTGTGGCAGTTTGGCGATGGCAGTACCAGCACCGAAAGAAATCCTCTACATGTTTACGATGAACCCGGTAACTATGAAGCCTCATTGCGGGTTATTAGCTCATCTTCCCAGAGTTTTTACCAAAGAACAATCGAAGTTGAGGAAAGTAGCGGATGCCTTGCTGATTTTGATTATATACAGCTCAACCCCGATAATCCGCAAATAAATTTCAACAGTCTTACGGCAAACGGTAATTTACAATTTTACTGGGATTTTGGTGACGGCGATGTGTCAGGCGAAAAATCTCCGGCACATCAGTACAACGATTTTGGAACTTACCAGGTGAGTTTAAGTGTGCATGGCTTTGGTTGCACTGATAGTTTGATGCAGGTAATCGAAATTGCCGAACCCGTTTATTGTGAGGCAAAATTCTCCTACCTGCAACCCTATCCACAGAGCCGCCAAATAAGTTTCATTAATCAATCTTTTGGGGATGCCTTAAATTATTCCTGGGATTTTGGCGATGGCGAGACTTCCTCATTAAATAATCCCCTTCATAACTATCAATCTTATGGCCAGTTTCAAGTTAAACTATTGATTGATAATCCACAAAATTGCATCGATTCGGCTTTTTCCCTTATCGAAATTCTCTCGCCATTGGTAATCTCGGGTTATGTTTATGCCGGTGCTATTCCTTTAGGTTTAGGAAGCGCTTTCCTGTACAGGATTTCTGAATCAGATAAAATAGAATATTTAGGCAATTGTAATCTGGATGAGGGTTATTTTGAATTTATCGACCTTGAACCCGGCAGGTATTTTATCCAGGCCATCCCCAAGCTTGAGTTCCCTTTCCCGCTTATTCCTTTTTACTATCCTATTTATTCAGGAATCGATACCCGGTGGCAAAATGCGGAAATATTTCATACCGATGCCTTGCCTCGGGAAATAAATCTTAACCTGAAATCTTACAATGATTTTTTTGATGGTAATGCTTCTCTTTCCGGAAAAATATCGCGGGTATCGGGTAGCGATGGTTTACCCCTGATCGTTTATTTATCTAACGATTTTGGCGAAATATTTCAATTCAAGCTGGTTGATGCGCAATTGCAGTTTAGCTTCGAAAATATTCCTTTCGGCAGCTATAAAGTACTTCCCGAAAAAGCAGGAAAAACAAGCCAATCATTTAATCTTACACTTGATGAAACTGTTACTGAAATGAATAACATTTTATTTTTGGAAACAGAAAATACCATTCTTCCTGATTTAAGTTCGATAGATGAGCAGCGTATTAGTAAAATTCCGGAGGTTTACCCAAATCCTGCAAGCAATTTTTTAAAAGTTCAATTTCCTTCCCAAATCCCCCCACAAATTTTTAGGATAAAAATATTATCTTCCATTTCGAAACGCTTACTTGTAGATAAAGAGATATCAGCCGATGATGAAATTGACCTGACAGACTTGAAAGCCGGTTTTTATTTGCTCGAAATTTCCACTGACCAAAATGCTTTTTACAGTAAACTTATCATCAGCGATTAAGCGCATAATAATACTGTTTCTCACCACCAGCATAAACTCTGACAGTCCCGAGCGTACGCATAGCCGTCAGGCTAAGGTCAATATTTCCGTTGCCCGATCCTTCAGGATCGGGGCTACTGAAACTCCTCTAAATCTTTTGAGTAGGGCGTTTACGCCCTTTATTGTTTTCTCCGATTTTGCAGGGAAAGGCCGTAAACGGCCTCGCCGAATATCTCCTATCTACACCAATTACCCCTGAGCTACCCATAGGGATGCCTATGGCAAAAGCACGACCTGTCCCGCTAGCGGGAGGGCCAACGGATTTTCGCCTGAAACAAACAGGCGTAAACAACTCAGTATAGCCTACAATACCTAAACCTCCCGAAAAATCGGGACAGGCAGTACCGGGTTTCAACCAACATTTTCGATTCCTTAACCTGACGGCTATGCGCACCTGCGGGACTGCCAGGGTTGAAAACCCTCTGGTAATTTTTTTAAGTATTAAGGATAAGTATTTGTCTATGGCTTGAAAAAAATACGCTCTGTTAGGCAGTATTTTTTTTAAAATTTCGATGCAACCATTTTCTATGCCTGCATCTTTTGCACATAGGATTTAGTTCTTTTTTTATTTTTTTTAATGAATCTCAAACTCATGTTACTTGTAACCCTTTTTTTAACTCAGATACTCTTTTTTAATCTTGAGATTTATTAGTGAATAATTATTTGTAACAAAGGGTGTGTAAACAACTAAGTGCCTCTGCTCTGCTTGCTTACTTACTCAATAACTGCTTGATATTGCACACCCTTTTTTTTTCTCAGGTAAAGCCTGAAAATAAATTATTTTGAAGCATCCTACCCCCAATTGGATGCTTTTTTTTTGCAGCAGATTAAACCAGGTCTTTTTCCTGATAAATTTTTACTGCCTTGCTCATCATTTCCCTGAGTTCCATAATAAATTTGATTTTTGATAAAAAAAATTGTTTTTCACCAGAAAGAATAATTTTCCCCATCTTCAACAAATTCGGGCTTCCGAATATTCATTTTTACTATATTGCGCCCTTTTTAAATTCAAAATCTAAAACTAATAAGTATGCATGCTGAAGTAGGCTTTTCCTTTTGGGATTATTTTGTTTTTGTTGTTTATGCAGCAATAATTTTGAGCATTGGCTTTTTTGTCTCCAGGGCAAAAAAAGGGCACAAGCGAAATGCAGAAGATTATTTTCTTGCCGGAAAATCCTTACCCTGGTGGGCAATTGGAGCTTCATTAATTGCAGCAAATATTTCAGCCGAACAAATGATTGGAATGTCCGGTTCCGGGATGAAAGTTGGACTGGCCATTGCATCTTATGAATGGATGGCAGCACTTACCCTAATTATCGTTGGGAAGTTTTTCCTTCCTATCTTTATCGAAAAGGGCCTTTATACAATTCCCGAGTTTATCGAGAAGCGCTTTAGTACGAACTTAAAAACCATATTAGCGGTATTTTGGATTGCGCTTTTTATCTTCGTTAACCTTACGTCAGTACTTTTCCTTGGTGGAAAAGCATTGGACACCATTTTAGGAAATGGAGACGGGAGCTTAATTCTTCCTTCAATTATTGCTTTGGCTTGTTTTGCGGCAGCGTACTCAATTTATGGCGGATTGGCTGCTGTGGCCTGGACAGATGTAATTCAGGTTGTGTTGCTTGTTTTGGGAGGTTTTATCACCACATTAATTGCACTCGATCATGTAACTCCTGATGGTGGAATAGTTGCTGGATTTTCGCACGTGTACGATGTTGCCGGCGATAAGTTTCACATGATCCTGAAAAAGGGCAATCCGGAATTCTCGAACCTACCCGGAATCGCAATGCTTGTTGGTGGATTATGGGTTGCGAATTTATATTACTGGGGTTTTAACCAATACATCATTCAGCGTACGCTGGCGGCAAAAAGCCTGCGTGAAGCACAAAAGGGAATTGTTTTCGCTGCTTTCCTGAAATTGGTTGTTCCTTTATTTGTCGTAATTCCCGGAATTGTAGCTTGGGTTATGTATTCCCATCCCGCAGGTACTTCAATAATTGATGGTGTGGGCGATGCTTTTGCAAAAGCAGATGGAATGGTAAATGTGGATAAGGCTTATCCATGGCTCATTAGTACATTTATTCCTACCGGTCTTAAAGGCCTGGTGGTTGCCGCACTTGCAGCAGCCATTGTTTCCTCCCTGGCTTCGATGGTTAATTCTACCGCCACCATTTTCACCATGGATATTTACAAACCATATTTGGAAAATAAAAAGGCTAAAAACAAGGATGTTGCTGTTGGGCGAATTTCAGGCGCTATTGCACTGTTAATCGCCATTGTGGTGGCTCCATTGCTTGGGAATATTGAACAGGCTTTTCAATACATTCAGGAATACACCGGCTTGGTTAGCCCAGGAATCCTGGCAGTTTTTATGTTAGGATTATTCTATAAAAAAGCTACCAATACTGGTGCTGTAGTTGGGGTTTTAGTTTCCATCCCGATTGCATTATTGTTAAAAGTACCCTCACTGGAATTACCCTTCCTCGATCAGATGTTTTATACTTTCTTGATTACTATGGTTATAATTATTGGAGTCAGTCTCACAACCAATAAGGATGATGATGATCCGAAGGCGATTATTCTGACCAACAAAATTTTCAAAACAGATAATATATTCAATGTTGCAGCCTACGCGATTATGATTGTGCTTGTTGTACTTTATGCT
>Ga0208900_1000317_pt1 | contig 31336 bp, 31 predicted proteins | sample AntAceMetag02UKK_FD_184763 | JGI IMG/M metagenome (GOLD analysis project Ga0208900, IMG submission 184763) | Saline lake microbial communities from Ace Lake, Antarctica - Antarctic Ace Lake Metagenome 02UKK (SPAdes) (version 2) | ecosystem: Environmental > Aquatic > Non-marine Saline and... | reverse complement strand
ATCCATAACAACCATCCCACCGGAGCCTACCATCGAACCTGCCTCAGCCAATGCCTCAAAATCTACCGGAAGATCAAATAACTTTTCAGAAATACATCCACCAGAAGGACCCCCTGTTTGAACAGCCTTTATTTTTTTGCCTTTTAAGGGGCCTCCGCCAATATCGTAAATAATCTTTTTTAGACTTGTTCCCATATGCACTTCGACTAAGCCTGTGTTTTGAATTTGTCCTGTTAGCGCAAAGATCTTGGTTCCCTTACTATCTTTAGTTCCTTTTTTGGCAAACCAAGCAGCACCATTATTTATTATAGAAGGAACATTAGCCCAAGTTTCTACATTGTTTAGATTGGTTGGCAATTCGTGAAAACCTCTTTCTGTAGTGTGAATATCTTTAGCTCTGGGTTCTCCTACCTGACCTTCTAGAGAAGCCATTAATGCTGTAGATTCACCACAGACAAACGCACCACCACCTCTAGAGATTTTAATATCAAAAGAAAAATTTGTGCCAAAGATTTTTTTACCCAGAAGCCCAAGTTCTTCTGCTTGCCCAATTGCTATTTTGGCGTTTTTTACCGCTAATGGGTACTCATTTCTAACATAAATATAACCATGCTCTGCGCCAATTGCCAATGCGCCAATAAGCATTCCTTCAATAACTGCATGTGGATTTCCTTCTAATACACTTCTATCCATATAAGCACCGGGATCGCCTTCATCAGCATTACAAATAATATATTTTGGACTACCTTCTGCTTTACGACAGGATTCCCATTTTCTACCTGTTGGAAATCCGCCACCGCCACGTCCTCGGAGACCAGACTTTTTTATTTCTTCAATAATATTTTCAGGATTATTAGTATTTAGGACTTTTACAAAAGCAGAGTAACCGTTGATAGAAATGTAATCATTAACATTACAAGGATCGATCAGCTTGTTTTGATTTAGCAATATCCGTTCTTGTTTTTTATAAAAGGGAATATTCGTTTCTTTAGTAATCTTTTTTGAAGTTGCAGGATCTATATAAAGCAATGCTTCAATTATTTTGTTGTTTTCTAAAGTACTGGATACTATTTCTGGAACATCTTTTGGTTTCACATGCCGATAAAAAATGTTATTGGGTTCTATTACTAAGAGTGGTCCTTGTTCACAAAAACCGTGACAACCAGTTGCTCGTATTTTTATCTTATTGGTTAGCTTTTTATTTTTAAGTTCTTTTTCAAGTTCAGTAAGTACTTCCAGGCAACCTGAAGCACAACAACCGGTACCAGCACAGATTGTAACAGTTTTACTATATTTACTATTTTCTTTTATATTTTTTTCAGATAAAGCTATTAAGTCTTTATTATTCTTTATTTTTGCCATTATTTGCCTTTAGTTCTTTTAATTAATGCTCTAAGCTTGCCAGGTGTCATATGATCATAATACTTACCATCCAGAATAACTACGGGACCCAGTGCACATGCTCCAACACAGTTAACAGTTTCAACTGAAAACTCGCCATCTTCAGTTGTTTCGCCTGGCTTAATGCCAAGTTGACCAAGTACTTCATCTACAAATTTGGGAGCACCACGAACATGACATGCTGTTCCCATACAAACTGTAATAAGGTGCTTACCACGTGCTTCTAAGTAGAATGATTTATAAAAATTAGCTACTCTAAACACTTCAATTATCGGGATGCTAAGTTTGTCGGAAACCTCTAATAGTTGTTCCTCGGGAAGATACCCATATTTTGCTTGAATATCCTGCAAGACTTCAATTAGATCTTCAGAGATTTTGTTTTCTAGTATTTTTGATATAGTAGTTTTCATAATTTAATCAAAAAAAAAGATATCCTTTATATTTAATGGACATCTTTGTCTAATTGTTAGCACATCATTGTGCTCAACAAGTTAAAAATAGCAGTAGAATTGTATTCTTGTCAAGACAGATTTTTATAAGGTTTTTATTTCGGCAGACATAATAATCGATTCAGCAACCTCTCGGATTGTTTTTCTATTGTCCATAGCAAATTTTTTTATCTTTAGGTATGCTTTTTCTTCCGTGATTCCAGTATCATTAATTAAAATACCTTTAGCACGATCTAAAAGCTTTCTTTTTTCTAATTCTTCCTGAATTATCTTGCTTTGCATCATTAAATTAGTGTTTTCAATAGCAATGGCTGCCTGATTAGCGATAGTAGTTAATAAATTTATTTCATTTTTTGTAAAGTTATGTAATTCTGGTGTGTAGCAATTAAGTACGCCAATAACCTTTCCTTTAACAGCAAGTGGGACACAAAGCAAAGATTTTAGGCCTTCTTTTATCGCTACATCCTTATATTTATAGTTTTTTTCACTGCTTAGATCTTTTATTGTAATTGCTTTATTTGTTTCAGCAACTTTACCGGCAATTCCCTCGCCAACCTTTAGAGGGGTTTTATTGTTATAAAGTTCACTAACACTTTGAGTAGCCTTAATAATGAGTTCGTTTGTATTTTTATCTATAAGTGATAGAGAACAAATATTAGAATTCATAAGCTCTGCTATGACAACAACAATAAGCTTTAGAATATCATCCAAAAAATCAGACGAAGTGATCGCCTTACTTATTTCTGTTATTGCTTTTAATTGAGCGTTAAGTGATTTTGATGCCATATGACTGATTATTATAGCATATTTACGATAGCATGGGTTTTGTTTAAGTACACACCATGCTATCGAGCATCATTCTAGCCAATGGCAATTTTACCAGATTCTCCAGTTCGTATTCTGATACAGTTTTCCACAGAGCTAACCCAAATCTTTCCGTCCGATATTACCAGTTTGAGCAGTTTCAATAATAGTGTCTATCGTTATTTTAAGATATGGTTCAGAAACAACAATATCTAATCGTACTTTCTTGATTAATTTAATTTCATGTTTAATACCTCTATATGTTTCCTCGTAGCCATGTTGTTGTCCACAACCGATCACGTTAGATACGGTCATCTTGCCAACATCTTTTGCCATAAGAGCAGCTTTTACATCTGGCAATATTTCCGGTCTAATAATAGCTGTTATAAGTTTCATGTTTTTTTCTCCTATAATTTATTTTTTATTCCCTTTTTTGATAACCCTCTTTCCGGGGGAGAGAGGGTTATTCATTGGCAAATAACTGAAATCCTGCATAAGACTCCATGCCATGTTCTTCTATATCCAGACCTTTAAGCTCTTCTTCACGAGAAACTCTTAACCCAATTGTTGCATCAATAATCTTAAAAATAATAAACATACTTATAACAACAAAAGCTATTGCTGAAAAAACGCCAATTGCTTGCACAAATAATTGGTGAACTCCATGTCCATAAAACAAGCCTGACTCTAAGCTAAATAAACCAACAGCTAAAGTTCCCCATAGCCCATTGAAGCCATGCACGGCGACAGCACCAACCGGATCATCAACTAATAAACGGTCAACAAAACTAACCCCAAAAACAATAATAACACCTGCAATACTACCTATTATGATAGATGCAATAGGTGACACAAAAGCACACGGTGCGGTTATCGCGACGAGGCCAGCTAAAGCTCCATTCATAATCATGCTCAGATCGGGTTTGCCAAATTTTAACCATACAACTATCATGGAAACAAAAGCACCGGCGGCAGCAGCTAAGTTAGTATTAATGGCAACTCTGGCGATTGTTGTATAATCCATGCCGGAAAGGGTGCTGCCAGCATTAAATCCGAACCAACCGAACCACAATATAAATACTCCAAGACTTGCTAACGGAATATTGTGACCCACAATTGCATTAGCACTACCATCTTTATTATATTTACCAATTCTGGCTCCTAATAAATATGCACCTATAAAAGCTGCCCAACCACCCGTTGCATGAACAACAGTAGAACCTGCAAAATCAAGGAAGCCTAAGTTTGCTAACCAGCCACTTCCATTCCATATCCAGTGACCAATAATGGGATAAACCACAGCACTAATTAAGAATGAGTAAATCAGATAAGCTTTGAACTTCATTCTCCCAGCCATTGCTCCTGCGACGATAGTTGCTGCAGCTCCAGCAAACATCGCTTGAAATAACCAATGTACAAAGGTTGGCAGATCCCCTGTCAAAGCAGGAAGACCTTTTAAAGCAAACCCAGTGGTTCCGATAAGCCCTAATTGGCTGCTGCCAAACATTAAGGCATAACCAATTACAAAAAAGCCCAAAGAAGCCATCGCAAAATCCATAAAGTTTTTTGTTAAAATATTACAGGTATTTTTTGCTCTAATAAAACCAGCTTCAACCATCCCAAATCCTGCTTGCATAAAAAATACTAAAACAGCACCAAACATTACCCAGAGGGTGTTTATCGCTATTATTATATTGCTTGTCTCCATAGTATTATCCTTTCTTAGAATGCAATAACTGCATATGTGTCCCATGATCCAATAAAAGCAAGATTGTTTACCCCATCTGTCCAAGCAATAAGAGGAAACGCGATACCTAAAGCAACCCCATCAGAAATGCTTGCTTCTGCAGCAAACATCAACGAAATAGTTCTTAAGGCTTTTGCTTGATCACCAGTAATTGCGATACCATATAATCCGTAATATAGATCAGCCCAGTATGAGTAAGTTGAGCCAGTTGAGGTTATGGATAAGTCAGTTACCATGGAATTATCTAGATCTATTCTGAGCCCACCCATGGTAGTTCCTGCAGCAGATAGTGACTGATAAACTGATAAATCACCAAATGCCCCAAAAGATATGCTAAAAGCGAATAGCATTGTTAATGCAACAATAAAAGTTAATGTCATTTTTCTCATTTTTATAAACCTCCAATTTTTATTTTTTTTGCTACGGTTGAATCAGTTATATTATTCAATAAGCATCACCTCTCTTTTCTCTTAAAATGCTTTCACTTAGATGTTTGCAATATTATTGCCAACCAAAATATCTGCTATGCATTAATTGCATGGAGAACCATTGAGGGACTCACAAACCTGGTATAGATGAATATTCTAATAGGTAAAAAATAATGTTAGATCCCTAGATTAAGGAATTAATAGCTCAAAAAATTATACAAAAATGTATAAAACAAAATAAATGTTTACAAAAAAGTAAAAAGAGGTATAATAGTATACAAATATGTAAAAAGAGGAAGAAATGACAGAAAAAATACTGAAGAATATACATTTTAGACTGATTTACGAAATTAGTACGATTGTTAACTCGTCTATAGATATTGCAGAAATACTAAACCGGGTTATTAATGTGTTAACTGAAGTGACTGGCGTAAAGAGATCTACTATTACTCTACTGAATAAAGATAAGCAAAGTGTGTCTATAATAGCTGCACATGACCTAACTGTTGAGGCAAAGCAAAAAGGTTCCTATAAGCTAGGGGAAGGTATAACCGGAAAAGTTGCAAAAACCGGTAAGCCCATGCTGGTTCCTAGTATTAGTAAAGAGCCTATGTTTCTGAACAAAACGAAAGCTAGAGGGGACAAAGAGGATGTTGCATTTATTTGTGTTCCGATTAAATTTAAGGAAAAGGTTATTGGCACATTCAGCCTAGATAGGTTGTTTGAAAAAAATATTGCTTTGGAAAATGATTTAGAGTTATTAACTGTAATAACCTCAATTATTGCTGAAAAAATAAATTCCCTAGAGAGCATTCAGAACGAAAAGAGAAAATTGCTTTTAGAGAACACCTTCTTAAAAAATGAGTTAAAGAGAAACTATTCATTTGCAAATTTTATCGGTAAAAGTAGTAAAATGCAGGAAGTCTACGAACAAATTCAACAAGTTTCCGGGACTAATACTACTGTTATGATAAGAGGAGAAAGTGGAACCGGCAAAGAATTGGTTGCCCATGCTATTCATCATAACAGTTTAAGATCAGGAAAACCCTTTATTAAAGTTAATTGTTCAGCATTGCCTGAGGATTTGATAGAAAGCGAGCTTTTCGGTCATGAAAAAGGTTCTTTTACAGATGCCTATCAGCAAAAAATTGGTCGGTTTGAGTTAGCATCTGGAGGAACAATTTTCCTAGATGAAATTGGAGAATTAACTCCCGCTTTGCAAATAAAACTGCTGAGAGTATTGCAAGAAAAAGAATTTGAACGGGTAGGTGGAACCAAAACTATCAAAGTTAATGTAAGAGTAATTACTGCGACAAATAGAGATTTGGAGCTTGCTTTAAAGGAAAGAAACATAAGAGAAGATTTTTATTATCGTATAAATGTTTTCAGCATTTTTATACCACCCTTGAGAAATAGAAAATCAGATATTTTACTATTAGCAGATTATTTTACAGAAAAATATGCTAATGAAAATAATAAGAAAATTTCCAGAATTTCTACTCCAGCTATTGATATGCTAATGAGCTATCATTGGCCGGGTAATGTTAGAGAACTGGAAAATTGTATTGAGCGATCTGTTATCGTAAGTAGCGATGGAGTTATTCATGGTCATAATTTGCCGCCTTCCCTTCAACTGGGTGAAGAAATAGATCGATTTTCAGATAATAACATCTCATTTGAGTTAGCTGTTAACAGCTATGAAAAAGAGCTTATTGTAGAGGTTTTAAAGAAAACTAATGGTAATAAACTCAAGGCTGCACAACTATTAATGATGACAAATAGAATTATCGGTTATAAAATTGAGCGATTAGGTATTGATCCCAATAAATATAAGGTAGGAAAATCGTAATGGCAAGAGGTACAAAAATGTATATTGACATGACAAATTATATATTAAAGAATGTGGTGAATTATGTGTAGAATAGGTTGTATAAAAAGTTTAGATCCGATCCATCCATCAAAGGCCCTATACCTGATGCTATCGCAACAGAAGGGACACGATAACTCTGGCTTTGCAATTGTTATGAAAGATCTTTACGGTATTTTCGAGCCATATAAGGAAATGCCCTTGCTGTCATATTCAGCAACTACTAAAGGCGTTGAAATCATTGAAGATTTCATGATGGGAAAAGGTTTTAGTAAAAAAATATTCCGTTGGGAACCAGAAACAGTAGATTCAGACGATTTTGATTTTGAAAAAATGGAATTCTATGGTTTTGATGTTTTTAACTACCCAGAATCACTTCTTGAAGCAACAACTAAAGAACGAGAAAAGGTTCTATTGGATACACGACTAGAACTTCGAAAAGTATTAGAGAAAACAGATGATGGTTTTGCTTTTTCATTTTGGCCAGATACATTAACACTCAAAGAAATTGGTAATCCTAGTCACATAGGTGAGTATTTTAATTTATGGGAAGAGGATGAAGCGTTTGTGGCGAAAAATATCATGATTCAATATCGTCAAAATACAAACTATGAAATCGTTCGATATGCTGCGCATCCCTTTTTTATTCAAGGCTATACGCTTTGTGCAAATGGAGAAAATACGTTTTATATTAAAAATAAAGAGTGTCAGCAAAATCTGCATAAAGGGTATTTAGGCTTCGAGTCTGATTCGCAGTGTTTTTTATATACACTTCATTATATTCACCATGAATTGGGTTGGCCATTGCAATATTACAAACATACTATTACTCCGCTACCATTTGAGGACATAAATAAAATGGATGAAGCGAAGAAGCAGGTACTATATAAAATACGAGAGTCGTTAGCTCACTTAGAAATTAATGGGCCAAATACTATTATTGGTATTTTGCCAGACAACACATTATTTACATGTTGTGACTCTAAAAAACTAAGACCAGTAGTTGTTGGTACAAACGGTAGAATGACTGCAATTACATCGGAAGTAACCGGAATAAATACAATTATGCCAGAAAGAGACTTAGAACAAGACATTTATCCAAATGAACGAGAAACAGTCGTCATTGATGATGATTTAAAGGTAACCAGATGGAATCAAGTATAAAAATTAACGATGTTACTGAAAACGATTTAAGTTGGAAAATCGAATATGATGATACCCGATGCACGCGATGTGGAAAGTGTTTAGCCACATGTACATTTAATGCATTGGAAATGAAGGTTGAAAAACGAGCGTTTTCGATTTCAGAGGGACTTACTCCAAAAACAGTTCGAAAATTTACTACAAAACCTGTTGTTAGACAAGTTGCAACAATAAAACAAAAGTGTGTGGGTTGTGGCATGTGTGAGAAAGTATGTCCAAACCAGGCAATTAGACCAATAAGAAATTCTGAAACAAGAGAAGCATTACTAAACCATACAAATGGTGCAACTATTAAACGTGGTGGTCGGACTAATGTCGGTATTGAAAATAGAACACTTGATCAAATCAAAATCGGCCGAATTTCTCAGATGACAGATCCATCGCTTGATGCACTTAGGCATACATTTGATATGCAAAGTCCATTCGGCCGAGTATTGGGTCCCGATGAGTTACCACTTAAAATTGTAGATGATGAACTGAAAATAAGTGGCACGATTCCCCCAGTCAGATGGATTTATCCAGTTATTTTTGGAGACATGAGTATCGGCGCACTATCAACCAGAGCATGGGAAGCAATTGCAATTGCGACAGCGTACCTAAACGAAAAGCATAATATGCCGATCCGGATGTGTTCAGGCGAAGGTGGAATGCCGATTAAATTATTAAAATCAAAATATTTGAAATACATGATTTTGCAAATAGCATCTGGTCATTTTGGCTGGAATCGAATTATTAAAAGTATGCCAGAAATGGTAGAAGATCCAGCAGGAATTCTGATAAAAATTGGCCAGGGAGCAAAGCCTGGTGATGGTGGATTATTGATGGCAGCAAAAGTTGCGAGACATATACAAGAGATTCGGGGTGTACCGAAGTCAGATTTATTATCGCCACCCAACCATCAAGGTTTATATAGTATTGAAGAATCAGTTCAGAAGATGTTTTTGTCTTTTAATGCCGCATTCCAATTTAGAGTACCGGTTGCAATTAAGGTAGCAGCATCTTCTTCGTCTGTATCCGTATTTAATAATTTACTTCGAGATCCCTATCATATTGTGGGTGGGTTTTTTATGGATGGGATCCAAGCCGGTACAGGTGCGGCACAACAAGTATCACTCGATCACACCGGACACCCAATTGTGTCTAAGATTAGAGATTCATACCTAGCTGCAACTGCTCAAGGAAAACAAGGACGTATCCCCCTTTGGGGTGGTGGTGGATTTGGAATGACGGGTGACTTAGCTGCAGATGCTTTTAAAATGATTAGTTTAGGCGCAAATGGCGTATTTATTGGGAAAATACTTATTCAGTTGCTTGGTTGTATTGGTAACGATAGCGGTAGATGTAACCAATGTAATACAGGCCTTTGTCCAACTGGAATTTGTACACAAAATTATCGATTAGTTAAGCGACTCGATGTAGATAAAGCGGCTGAAACAATTGTGAATTATATGTTATCTGTAGATATAGAAATGAAAAAATTAATGGCACCTATTGGAAACAGTTCGTTGCCAGTTGGTAGAAGTGATGCGTTGGTTACAGTTGATGAATCGATTGCAAAGAAACTGCAAATACCGTACGTGTGTTAGGACGATAGAATGGTCACAAAAATAAATGCATTAAATAAACATAAACGATTATCAACCCAAGAGTTGTTGCAGGAAATATATGCTGCAATTCAAAAGGGTGAAACCGAATTTGATATTACCGCATGTGGACAGCATGACATTGGTGGTCCCCTTTGGACAGAAGATGGTAGACCTCTTAAGTTTACAATAACAGACCCAGGTCAACGAGTTGGATCAATGTGTATGGAAAATACGACAATAATCGTTGAAGGGTCTGCTCCTGCAGATGTTGGCTGGTTAAATGCTGGTGGAAATATCACCGTAAAAGGTGACGGTGGAGATACCACCGCACATTGTGCTGCTGCAGGTAAAATATATGTTGGTGGACGAGTAGGAACCAGATCTGGTTCATTAATGAAACGAGACCCGAAATTCGAATCACCTGAATTCTGGATTTTAAAGAACACAGGTAGTTTCTCCTTCGAATTTATGGGTGGAGGAATTGGGGTTGTTTGTGGATACGATTGTGAAGAGCTTGAATCTGTAATGGGTGATAGGGCCTGTGTCGGGATGGTAGGTGGAATTGTCTATGTCCGAGGTAATGTTAAAGGACTTTTCATTAAAGATGTTGGTATTTATCCATTAGAAAAAGAAGATATCGAATTTTTATCCAATGGAATAAACCCATTTTTAAAAGCAATTGATAAACAGAATCTTGAAAAAGATCTTACGAACTGGAGCCAGTGGCAGAAAATAGTTCCAAAATCCTATGAACAAACTCATGTATCTAAACGAATCAGTATCAATCAGTTTAGAACAGAGGAATGGGTTGAAGAAGGAATTTTTTCAGATGTATTTCCAGATGAAGGAGAAGTTGTGGGTCTGGTGAATACAGGTGATGATCGAATAAAATATCCAAAGTGGTTAAACGTTAAGTCGTGTGCTCCATGTGAATACCATTGTCCAATATCGATCCCAAGTCAGAACCGATACAATTTATTACGAGAAGGTCGTTACAAAGAAGCATTAGATTTAATTTATTATTATAGTCCATTTCCGCGAACTGTATGTGGGCAGGTTTGTCCAAACATGTGTATGGAAGATTGCTCACGTAAAGCAATCGATAAAGCAGTTGATATTAGTGGATTAGGTGCTGTTTCTGAGACTAAAGTAAAAGAAACAAAAATTACGAAAAAACAAAAGGTTGCTGTCGTCGGTGCTGGAGTTGGCGGGCTTGCAACTGCATGGCATTTAAAACGAATGGGATATGATTTAACTGTTTATGAAAAAGACAAACAAATAGGAGGAAAGTTAGTTCATGCAGTATCCAGGGATCGTCTGACATCAGAGTCATTAGAAAATGATCTGGGTAATTTCAAGAAAATTGGAATTAATTATGAACTTGGTACAGAAATAGATACCAAATTATACAAGCAACTGAAAAAAGATAACGATGCTGTGGTTCTTGCAACTGGTGCATATAAACCAAAAGTACCACCATGGCCTGGTAAGGAAAAATTGAAATATGCATTAGATTTTTTAGCTGATGTTAATAATAGCAAAAAGCCAAAAATTGGGAAGAAAGTCGTGGTAATTGGCGCAGGCAATACAGGTATGGATGTTGTCTTCGGAGCGTATCGATGTGGTGCAACAGAAGTAACGGCGATAGATGTTCAGAAACCAAGTGCATTTCAGAAGGAAATAGAGCATGCAGAAAGCATGGGGGCTAAAGTAAAATGGCCAGTATATACAAAAGAGATTACCAATAAAGGAGTAGTACTTGCGTCAGGTGAATTAATAGAAGCCGATAGCGTAATCCTTGCGATTGGGGAAGTCCCTGATTTAAGCTTTATTAGTGATAAATACGAAGAGACACGAGGGTACATAAACGTTGGCGATGATTTTCATTTAACAGATAATGTTTATACGATTGGTGATGTAACAAATCTTGGTCTTTTAGCCGATGCAATCGGTCATGGCCGTGAAGTTGCCATGGTATTGGATGCAAAATTCATGGGGAGAGACTATGAGCCATGTGCAAAAGAGATTGTTGATAAGAATAAGCTGGTAACAGAATATTTTGACGTCATACATGATGAGAAGATTACAGGTAGAGAATCTGATGCTGACCGTTGTTTAAGTTGCGGTACTTGTCGTGATTGTCGTATTTGTAAAGAATCTTGCCCAGAACGTGCTATTTCAAGAACACAAGATGAGAACAATAATTTCGAGTATGTAGTTGATCCAACTAAATGTATCGGTTGTGGAATCTGCGAAGGTGTTTGTCCATGTGGAATCTGGCAAATGTATACAAATTCACCGTCATTACCTGAAGGAATGCAATAAGAAAGACTTATCTCAACAAAGCCAACACTTTGTTGAATATCCTTGAAATTTCAGAAATATTAACTAAATTAAACCTAAAGTCTTGATACTTTGGAACAGGGATAATCCCAACAGGTGTCCGATATTCAGGACTGGGACTAATATCGATCTCATGAGGAAGTTTAAAAAAATTAAGGTGGTGCAAATCATCTTGAAGCATGAAATTTAAATGCTGACATAGTCCTTCAGTTGATTTCCACTCAGGATACAGTTCCAATGAGTATTGATAAGTAAGCTGCTGTCTATTAAGATCATTGGTATCAATTGGTAGTGCTATCGGTCCATTGGGTAATTTAGTTTTAAATGATTTCGGTGGCATAATTACAGGTTTTGATCCAGATAATAGTCTTTCTAGCTCTTTCTTTGAGAAAGAAGGCATTTTTATTGTGAGTGAATCTACTCTTTTGCTAAAAGTAGCAAGTTCTTTTGGCTTGAATGCAGAACCCTCAAGCGTAATCCCTTTTTTGGAAAGAAATTGCATAAGAAGGTATGCTTCTTGATGTTCATGAAGTTTGGTCGATGTATTTTTGAATATATAGTTTAAATTATTATATCGGATAATCGCTTTATCTTGGTATTTATCAGGACTATCAATTAATGCTAATTCGAAATGATCTAATATATCGGAGAACATTTTTTTGTCATGAATAATTAAGCCCTTATCCCAACCTTCAATATCAAAGTCGTCCCATTTGATTTTAACTATTGGAGCGATCGGATAGTTCTTTTTTTGTAATGCAAGAAACCGATGATTCCCATCTAAGGTTACTGGGATAGATGTGTTTGGTAAGTTGCTAGCAGTTAAAAGTATTATCGAAAGGCTATTTGTGTGTTTGATTGTTTCGATAATTTCATCGAGTTTTTCAGGCGTTACGCATTCTTCTGTTTGTAAGAGCGTACTTCTATCTACAAGTTGGATAAGATTACGGATATCTATTGGGCTAAGTTTGGACTCAAGATCTTTTGGGATATCAATAATCCTATGTGAAATAACTTTTAAACGCATAATAAGTTATCGTTCAATATTTCTATTAATCTATCGAAAATGAATGGTTTAATTAATCGCTTGAGATAATGGTTGTTATTTCTTCGAAGTAAGGAGTTTTTTCGTTTACTGTATCGGCTAATCCATCTCGAATACTCTTTCGGATAGTACCCGAATTGTCTGCGGCTAACTGTCCCTTGAGTTTTGACAGAATTGATTGTGGTTTATTGCTTTTTATTATTTGATATATCAAAAGTTTGCCAACAATGGCTGTAATTTCTTGTTTTGCGAGAAAAGAATTCTTCTGCTTCTTGATGTGTGAAAGCAACGGTGAAAATGATTTATAGTTTTCTAAGCTAATACAATTGCTAATAGAGTTTGTTGTTGAAATAAGTTCTTCACGTGACAATGTTGTGATAATAAATCCAAGCTTATTTTGATAGAACTTAACATTATGCATGACTGATAAATTCTGAATTGCTAGTAAGCAAAGCAAATTAATTTCGTTCGTTGTTTGCTTAGATGAAATTGATTTATAAACTAAATCAGTAAGTTCTTTAATCTCAGGAAGTTCAGCGTATTGTGGGTCGAAAGGAAAAAAGCCTATTAGTGTTTTCGCGGTGTAGTTAGGATTTGCCACTGTTTTCATCGTAGTATTTAAAATAGTGGCATGATGGTTTATGTTACTCCCCTGTTTCATTTCACTCATTCGCCATTTAGAAATAGACCATCTTAGGGTATCTTTAATCGCTGGTGCTACGAACTGAAATAGTATCCGAATAGACTCATAAGCGCCCTCTTCATCGAGGTTTCGAGAGATAAACTTGGCGGCTTTTTGTCGAACGTGGTCTTGTATTTCACGATTATTTGCTAGATTATAAATATCCACTAATGATTTAGCATCTTCGAGAGAACCAGGATTGATGAAAAGACTATCTGCACAATTTTCTATAATACGACTCATTTGTGCGGGTAATACTTTTCTACTTATTAATTTTAGTCTGTAAGAACATATCAAAAAGTTATCGAGAGTTCTCTCGTGAAGTTGCACCTAGAAATCGTGATGTAATTTAACATTAAAGAAAATAGAAAGATTCTTACAGTTTTTTGATGAGGACGAATCTTATTCTAATTCCCATCTATTACTTTTAGGTTTTTGAGCAAAGATTCTACAGTAAAAACAATGCTTTGATAATTATACGGAGTAATTGTCGTTCGTGGGATTACTGATTCCCCAAAACTTCCAGTTAAGTTATGTTCACCATTGCCAGTGCAAGTACTGACAAGAGTTATAATGCCATTTTTATAGCTTAGTTGAAGACTGTTAAAACTCTGTGCATCTATAGTGTGATTATCACGCATGGAGCCTTTATATGTCTGAAACGTTTTGTCATCAGTAATGTTTATGCTAATATTTGGAGTTTTCTTAAGTAATGGTAATAATTTATGAAAGTTCTGCGGTAATAATTGAGAAATTTCTGAAATCTCTTGTAGTTGATTAAATTTGATGGATAGGTTGTTATTATCTTCTCCTAGATTGCTGACAGTCCTTTCAATTAGATTAAAGCTATTGTTAACTATGGAATTTCTTAGGTTTGATATTGCTGCTAATTTATTATTCATGACATCCTCCTGTTATATTTATTCATAATACTGAAAAGATTATCGTAAGAATATCTTTATAATTGCATCCAGATATTTCGGTATTTTTTCTCTAGGCAAAAGTATCGGGATTGAATATTTTAACAAAAAGAGCCTATAATAATGTAACAATGAACTAATAGGAGAATACAATGATTAGATATCTAACAGCTGGTGAATCACATGGTAAGGGATTAACCGTCATTATAGAGGGAGTTCCAGCAGGATTAGAAATTTCCAAGGATTATATAGAATCAGAATTAAAAAGACGAAAACAGGGTTATGGCCGTGGTGGAAGACAGCAAATTGAAACGGATGAAATAGAAATACTATCAGGTATTCGCTTTGGTAGAACGATTGCGAGTCCCATTGCAATTCTTTTAAGAAATAAAGATTTCGAAAATTGGACAGAGATAATGGAGCCAATGGCAGAAATTCCAGCTGATTATGAAGACATGGCAACTCCTCGCCCGGGTCATGCAGATTATGCAGGAGTTATGAAATATGGATTCGAAGATATCCGGAACGTACTAGAGCGATCCAGTGCCAGAGAAACGGCTATGAGAGTAGTCGTGGGTGCGTTTGCTAAAAAAGTCTTAGAAGATATTGGCGTACAGATTACAAGTTATGTGACAAATATCGGTGGTGTAAAGCTTGAAGAAGATCTTCAGGATCTAGAAGAAATAAATAAACGAAAAAAGAATAGCAAAGTGATGACTGTTGATAAAGCGCTTGAGAAAAAGATGATAAAAGCGATTGATAAAGCAAACGCAGATGGCTTAGCACTTGGTGGTGAGGTGAAAGTTGTGACGAGTGTAATGCCCGTCGGCTTAGGTAGTTATGTGCAGTGGGATCGAAAGTTGGATGCAAATATTGCAAAAGCGGTAATGTCTGTGCAAGCAATCAAGGGAGTTGAAATTGGAATGGGCTTTGAGGTTGCTAATAATACCGGGGATAAAGTTCATGATCCTTTTTTATTGGAAGAAGATCATATAGTCCGAGAAAGTAATAATGCGGGTGGAATCGAAGGTGGAATGAGTAACGGAGAGCCGATAATTGTAACGGCTGCCATGAAACCAATCCCAACCATGAAGACGCCACTAGCTTCAGTAAATTTAGTAACAGATGAATCTGTGACCACTTTTTATGAACGCGCTGACGTCTGTGCAGTACCAGCTTGTAGTGTAATCTGTGAGCACGTGGTTGCAATTGAACTAGTAAATGCGCTTCTTGATAAATTTGGTGGCGATAGCATGGCAGAACTTACTGGCGAGTTGTAATAATCTCGATTTGAGGTAAAATAACCCTAAGGTTGATCCAGCGGTCGCGGTAGATCCTTCGGGATTTGTCGAGGAAAGTCCGGGCACCAAGGGATAGCATAGCGGGTAACCCCCGTCCACCGTAAGGTGAGGACTAGTGGAACAGAGACGAGCCGGTTTGGTCCGGTTGAAACGGCTAAACTCTATGCGGTGCAAACTCAAATAGGCTGTGAACTTTCTTCGTGAAAGTACGGGGTGATCCGCTCCGTTTGAAATGGCGGGTAGAGCGCTCGAGCATTCTGGTAACAGAATGCCTAGATAAATGACTGCTTAAAAACAGAACCCGGCTTATTGGATCAACCTTATTTTTTTAGACTACTAGCTGTTCTAGCAAAATTTCGAAGGATTTCCTTGTAATCATTGAAGTGTTTTTCTATGTGTTTACGATTTTTACTACTCATTACAATCGATACAATATGATTTTTATCAATACTAAAATAAGTGACGTATTCAAACACAATATTTGGTAATACCCAGAAGGTAATGGTATATGGAATTTTGGTATCGAGTAGTAATTGCTTTTGCCGATGGCGAATGGTTTTATATTGTGTGGTTTTTTTTGAAACCATCAGTGTGTTGTATAGATCGAAATAGTAGTTAGAGTAGATAACTTCGCTATAAATAATAACAGGCGATGTTTCCCAGTTGGTCCCTTTTAAAAATCCAGCTATTTCAACTCCATATTTTTCTTGGTCCATCATAAAATCCCAGCGACTGTTCGGGAAAGAGAAGACATGAGAAAAAATAGGAGAGAGATAATTCACTTGCCCAAAACTAAAAACACATACAAGAGAAATCAATAATATTTTTATAGGACTTAAAGTCATTTGACTTATAGTATAATACAAAGTAGCAAGCTTGCAAAATTGAAGAGGAATTAATGGCAGTTATGAAAATACAAGAAGAGTTAAATAGGCTTAAAGGAGAGCACCTATACCGTCAGCGAAGAATTATATCTAGTAACAAGGAATTTCCATTGATTGAAATCGATAGTCGAGAACTCGTTAATTTTGGATCAAATAACTATTTAAACCTAGGAAACCGTATTGATAAAAAACTGTATCAGGATTTGTCAGAGAATGGATTAATCCAGCAGGCGTCACCCTTGATCTCCGGATATACAAAATGGCATCAGGATTTAGAAATAAAACTAGCAAAGATGAAGTCGAGAGAGGCTTCTTTGCTTTTTTCAAGTGGGTTTACTGCCAATTTAGCAACGATTACATCTTTATGTCAGGAGTCGGATCTTTTGCTGATAGATAAGCTGAGCCATGCCTCTATAATGGAAACGACTAAATACAAAGATATAAATTACCGAGTATTTCCCCATAAAAATTATGACTATATGGACAAGATCCTAGAAAAGAATCGTGATCGATATAATGAGATATTTATTGTCACAGATACTTTATTTTCAATGGATGGTGATATGGCAAATTTAAAAAAGCTACGTTTTTTTGCTGAAAAGTATAATGCTTATATTATTTGCGATGATGCGCATGCGACAGGTGTTTATGGATCAAAAGGTTCTGGTTTAGCAACCCGATCAGCAATAAAGGGCTATGACAAATTGATTATAACGGGAACGCTCTCAAAGGCCATGCAAGCCTATGGTGGATTTGTTGCTGCAGATCATGACATAATTGAACTATTAGTTAATAAGGCAAAACCATATATTTATAATACAGCGCTACCGCTTGTGCATGTTTTATCGGCACTTAACGCTTTGGAGCATGTAGAGCAAGCGACACAACAACGTCAGTTATGGCAAAATATCTGCTACTTAAAAAAAAGACTAGATAAGAAGTTTAGCGTGCCCTATTCGCCGATTTTTCCAATTGTGATTGGTGACAATGAAAAGGTCGTAGAACTTAGCCAGAGTCTATTAGAAAATGGTTTTTTTGTGCCGGCAATTCGATACCCAACGGTTCCAAAGAAAAAAGCGATGTTGCGAATATCGATCTCTGCTGGCCATAGTAAAAAGCAGTTAGAGGACTTAGCCAAAATAATTAACACTGGGATCTAGTGCAAGACTTGCGCAGATATGCTTTACGGACAGCAATGATCGGGGTAAAATGCAGGCAGTTATGAATCGTCTTTTTTTATATATTTTATTATGTTTTTCAATCTCGGCACTTATCTTTGCTGAGGTTAGCGATAACTACGTCTATGATGTTGAGAATGCTCCTTCAGAAGAATATAGTATTGAAGATGTACAACGATTACCAGAAGTCGAAAAACAAGCCAAACATCACTACATTCATCCAAGATTAAAATGTGTCCTTGAAGCACCTGTTTCATGGAATATGGATGCCACGTCTAAAAATTATAAAGTGATGTTTGTTCCAGAAGGAGAACAGGACGACATTTTTGTGGGTTTAGTTGCATATATCGCTCGTGAGGAAGTGACTGCAAATGCGGTGTATTTAAGACGATCCGGTTCAAAATGGGATCGCTGGAATTTGCTTGGACGGAGAGTATTAGATGAAAAAGATAATTTTCTAATTGGAACAGATGAAAGTATTCATGCTGTGTATCGGAAGAAGAAAATGGATGACAAACTAAGAATATCTGAAACATTTGTTGCGGAGAATCTTTATATTAAAAATGATACGCAAGTTTTTATTGTGACGGCTAAAGCGACTAAGGCGAAATGGTTTCAATACAAAGACGGTATTAAAGAAATAATGAAGAGTTTCTATATTAGTGAATAAAGATAGCCAATAAGTAATTCAATTAATTTAATGAAAGAGGGATCTTGTGGATAAAGCATATAATCATATAAACGTTGAGGATAAGTGGTACAAACAATGGGAAGATAAAGGTTATTTTAAACCAGCGGGAACTGGCGCGCCACTATCAATGGTCATCCCTCCTCCAAATGTTACGGGTGCACTCCATATGGGGCATGCCCTTAATAATACATTGCAAGATATTGTGGCCAGGTATTATCGATTAAATGGTCGTCGCGTTTTATGGGTGCCAGGAACCGATCATGCTGGTATTGCAACCCAAAATGTTGTTGAAAAACAATTAATGAAAGAAGGGAAATCTAGAGAAGAATTAGGAAGAGAGAAATTCCTCGATAAAGTGTGGGAATGGAAGGAAAAATACGGAAATACAATTACAACGCAGCTTCGTAAACTAGGTGCATCTGTGGATTGGAGCCGAGAGCGCTTCACGATGGATGAGGGTTGTAGTAATGCAGTTAGAGAGAATTTTTATAAATTATATAATGATGGACTTATTTATCGCGATGTCTATATTGTGAACTGGTGCCCCAGATGCCATACCGCAATTTCAGATATTGAAGTTGAACACGAAAGTCAAGAAGGCCATATGTGGACGATTCATTATCCTTTAGCTGGTGGGAAAAAAGGCGAAGGGATCGATGTCGCAACGACTCGGCCTGAAACGATGTTTGGTGATACAGCTGTTGCAGTAAACCCAAAAGACAAACGCTACAAGTCTTGGATTGGAAAATCATTAATTTTACCAATCATGAATAAAGAAATCCCAATCATCGCAGATGATCATGTTGATATGAAATTTGGTACTGGTGCCGTTAAAGTAACCCCATCACACGATCCGAATGACTATGCTATTGGGCAACGCCACAATCTACCATCGATAACTATTATGGATGGTGAAGCAAAAATGAACGAACTAGTTCCGGAGAAATATCAAGGAATGGATCGCTATGAGTGTCGAAAAGTATTAGTTGAAGACTTAACCGAACAGAAATACTTGAAAGAGATTAAGAAACATGACCATTCAGTAGGGCATTGCTATAGATGTCACACAACGATCGAACCGTATTTATCGAAACAGTGGTTTATCAATATGGAAAAATTAGCACCAAAACCGATTGAGGTAGTACAAAAAGGTGAGATCAAATTTATTCCAGATCGTTGGAAGAAGATTTATTTCGATTGGATGAAAAATATTCGCCCATGGTGTATTTCCAGACAGATTTGGTGGGGGCACAGAATCCCGGTTTGGTATTGTGATGATTGTGGTGAAGAAATAGTATCAAAGGTAGATGTTACAAAATGTCCGAAATGTCAGAGTTTAAAAGTGAATCAAGATGAAGATGTCTTAGATACTTGGTTTTCCTCTGCACTTTGGCCGTTTTCAACCCTTGGTTGGCCAGACAAAACTAAGGAACTCGGCGAATTCTATCCAACCGAAATACTAATTACAGGTTACGATATTATTACATTCTGGGTATCACGAATGATTACAATGGGACTCTACAATATGAATCAGGTCCCATTTTCGAATGTTTATATCCATGGGTTAGTACGTGATTCTCAAGGTAGAAAAATGAGTAAATCCATTGGAAATGTTGTAGATCCTTTAGAAATTATTAAGGACAAAGGTGCCGATGTATTACGATACACAGTCGCTTCTCTTGTAACATCTGGTGGCCAGGATATTAAGCTAATGGATGATAAATTACTAGCAAGTCGTAATTTCTTAAATAAACTATGGAATGTATCTAGGTACATCCTAATGCAGGAACCAGAGCCGGAGACTACTCTTGGGCAGACCATTGCGGATAAGTGGATACTAGCAGAACTAGATAAAGTAATTGCTGATACTGAAAAGTATTATGAGAATTATGACTACAATTATGTCATCGATAAAATATACGAATTTGTATGGGGTGAATTTTGTGACTGGTACACCGAAATGTCGAAATTGCATAAAGAAAAATCACAAGCAACAATGATCTATGTATTGAATGCAATTCTAAAACTTTTACATCCGGTGATCCCATTTATTACAGAAGAAATTTGGCACTTACTAATAAAACACCCATTATGTCCAAAAGAAGAACTGGAAGTGCCATCCATTATGTTAAGTACTTGGGCTGAGAAGACTGAGACAAAATATGATAATAAAACCATGGTACTGTTTCAGAATATTGTAAAAGCAGTACGAAATATGAGAGCAGAGATAAATGTGCCAGTTGGGAAAAAAGCAAAAATAGTAATTAAAGGACACGAGAAAGAGTTCGCAGACTATGTGGATTATTTCAAGTTCTTAGCACGAGCAAGTGAAGTAGAATTTGCGTCTGAAGCACCAGAAGAAAAGCACGCATTTGTGGTTGTTGGCGATGTAGAAGTATTTCTTCCGCTTGCAGGCCTAATAGACATGGAAGCAGAACGAGCGCGCATTCAGAAGGAAAAAGATAAGCTGGAAAAAGATGTTGAAATTCTCAGTCGTAAACTTGGGAATGAAGGCTTTATAAAAAAAGCACCACCAGCCGTGGTAGAAAAAGAACGTGCATTACTAGAAGAAAAGAAACATCAATTAGATACCGTGGCTGAGAAATTAAATAATTTATAAACATAAACGTGTTTAATATCGAAAACGAATTATCTGAAATTGCCGCTACTCGCGGCATTTTCTATTCTTTGGAACATATTCAAGAGGCAATGAATTTGCTTGGAAATCCTCAGGATAAACTAAAGGTCATTCACATAGCCGGGACAAATGGAAAAGGGACGACGGCAGACTTTATCGCTCAGTTATTAGAAACTCAAGGGCATAGTGTCGGTATTTATTCATCTCCGCACCTAATATCATATACCGAACGATTTACAATAAATGGAATATCGATTGGAACAAAGAAACTAGAAAAGTATTTTTTAATAATTAAAGAAAAATTAGCAGAAATTGAATTAACCGAATTTGAAATACTAACATGTGTGGCATTCTTGTATTTTGCTGACGAAAAAGTAGATTGTCTGGTTCTAGAAACCGGATTGGGTGGACGACTGGATGCAACAAACGTTGTGAATCCAATACTGACAGTTATAACAACAATCGCTAACGATCATGCATCATTTTTAGGTGATAACATAATTGATATTGCAAAAGAAAAAGCGGGCATCATCAAACAGGGTGTTCCACTCGTGATGTTCGAACAGGAAACAGAAGTACAGCTGGAGATCGATAAAATTGCTCTTCTGAATAGTGCCCATTTAACAATTGTTCAACAAAAAGAAACGAACTATCTTAAAAACAATCAATCATTAGCAATCGCTGCTGTAAACAGACTTCGGCTGGATATTATAGCCCCCGAAAAGCTGAAATCCCGAGTAAAAAGCCGCCTAGAAATCGTTAGAAAAAATCCCCTAGTCCTCCTGGATGCCGCACATAATCTAGAAGGCATTCGATCTCTAATTAAATACTTACTAAGTAAGGAAATAAAAATAGATAATTTGCTCTACGCGGCCACCGACCGACCAGAGCTAGAAGAGATCTTGGAGATATTATCACAAAATTGTAAGACTCTCTTCCTCTGTGAATTCAGCCATTTCCGTTCCGTAAAACTAGAAAAATTCAAATACCTAAGTCAAGGAATCGATGCTGATATCCAGTATTGTTCTGCAAAAGAAGTTCAAGAACTAATTCCCAATCTCCTAAAAAGAGACGAAAGTATCCTAATAACCGGTTCAATTTATTTTCTAGGCGAAACCACCCCGCGACTTAGATCGTAAGAACACAAATTTTCTCATGTTTTTAGATTTTGATGTCACAATTTGTGACTTCAAGTTGTGGTGGAGACATCTTGTTAGTTACTACTGTAAATGAATCTAGATACAGATCAAAGTCACAAATTATTTAAGTGCTAAGTTTTAATCGTGAAATTTGTTACAATATTTTATATGACACCTCTTAGGAAAATACTTGTTATTGTATTAACCGTGTTAAGTTTAAGTACAAGTATTTTTTGCGCAGATACAAAGCCAAATAGCCCAGTACATAAGTCACTTTTCCCACACGATAAACTCGATCATGTTATATATTCTGCCCTTATCTATAAAGTACTTGAAGACCGAAACTGGAAGAAAGAAGAGGTTATTCTAACAACGCTATCAATTGGAATCCTAAAAGAACTCTCCGATGAATATTTAGGCACCACTGGCTTCGACCTAATAGACCTAGGCGCCAACGGAATCGGCATCGTCCTTGGCGATTTGTTATAGTCTGAGTCCGCTACTCCAGCCCCCGAATTAAGCCCAGTTCCATCTTTTCCACCTTCTCCCCTCTAAATGAAAGAGATTCCGAAGAATATTACCTCTTTAAACGGATGGGATTTTAGATCTTTGGAAAAACACACAAAAACTTCCATTGAGCATGCTGTTAAAGTGTTTTGTGTTTAAAAAAATTAATTATTGGGTATATTCTAGGTATGAGAAACAAAATTATAGCAATTCCAGCTATTCGTTTGCCCGGGGATCAGTACACCATTCCTTCCTCCGCAAAAAATTACGCACAGGAGTTTGTTATTACTCCTGCCTTGCGTCAGACATTTGTTAATAAAAATAATTCTGAAATAAAACAGATGAAGCGTCAGAATCTTTTTTTTAGAGCGATTGGGATGTTGTCTAAGTCTTTTAGTGGGAAAATTTCCAATATTCGTAACGTATTCTACCTTATATGATACATGTCAAAACGATTTTTTAAACAGTAAACGGCAGTATGCCATGCTATCAAGTTTTGGTCTGAAGTCATCGCTATGACTGGAATGTAAAATATCCACCTAAAGAATATCTAAAACTAGAGCATCCTTTTGTTTTGTTTATGTGAATATTGTTGTCAGAATATCTGATATATTTGGTATAATTGACAATAACTTTGCGCCTATAATAGTTGCAAAAACACCAATTAAGAAAACTATAATAAATGAAAATCCGGATAATAAATAGTATCGCCCTGCTGCAACTAATAAGTTGCCCAAATTTTGTTTCTGATGGTTTTTTAAATCTTTATATGAAATTAATGATTGTACATATTTTGTTAGTACGTCTTTATTCTCTTTAGCGTTTTCACCCAATAAAAAATCGGAATATTTTGCATCTATAAGTTGAGTTTCACAAAGAACTTCTCTATTCGTGAACTCCTTAATATAATTTCCGTTAGATACTAAAACAAGTGATTTGTGAGGGTATCTTTTATGAATATCCTTAACCTTTTCTTGATAAAAAAGACACGTTAACTTACATACGTCTAAAAGTGCTCTTTGAATATGACCTTCTATTTTGCCAATATTTTTTTGTTGGTCACTTTCATTTACTATACTACGAACAAAATGGTCAAAGGCATTTCTTATTTCATTAAATATTTGAACTGGGAGTGTTCCTCCTTCTGTTTCGAACAAAGCTATACCCTGTTTTAAACTTACATATAAATAAGTTAGATGTTCATAATTTTTATCTTTAATACTCTCAGATTTTCTAATTGGATCTTTGAAAAAATTATCAACATCTTTAGTATAATCGTTAATTTTAGTAATTACACTTTTTTCTTTAGCTTTCTTTTCTTTCTGATATGACTTACCAATAAAATAATTAGAAATAGTTAGAAAAAAATTTCCTAATTCTTATTGAATTTTATGAGCATAATCTGTAAATTTTAATTAGAGTACTTTTTGCGATGTTTTTTTTCTATATCAGCAATAGTCGACACTCTTTCCAGGGTAATATTGCCTTGTGGAGGAACGCGATCTATTGGGTGAAAAATATGTTTTTTCTTTAGATTTTTTGTCTTTAAAGCCACTTCATCAATCACTTCGAAGTCTATATCAAAAATACTTGAACAACTTGGATTATTTTTCAACTAAAGACACCTCCTATTTTTTACATCATTTACTATATAATACAACATTTTATTTAGATGTAAACAAAATGCTTAGTTCATTTATTTTTAAGCATACCATTATATCTAATAAATATATCGTTAGCAACTAACATTTATCCCAACTTTTAATTACTTCTGTAGATTACTATAATAAAAATTAGTATCTATTTTATATAATACTCCTAGTTCGATCTGAATAACAAGAGTTTAATATAATAATCTTCGGAATTTATGTTCTTTTTGTTTTTTGTGGAGCTGAGGGGGGACAACCCCTTGATCCCTGACGTGCCACGCTATGGATCTAAACTTAAGGTATCCATAAACAACTGCGAGTATCGAGATTTAAACAAACATAAAGGGCCGTTTTTATTACATCTTTCAAAAAATTTACTCAAATCAGCTTAAAAAGTGTTGATAGTCGTAAAACACTGCAACTATTTCTATGTTGCGTTTACCTATGGAATAGGTTTACAATGACAACATGAAAATCGGATATGCAAGAATAAGTACGAAAGAACAAAATATTAATCTTCAAATCGATGCTCTTAAAAAAGAAGGCTGTGATAAGATTTTTGAGGATATTGGAATTAGTGGATCACGTGTTGAAAGAAAAGGGCTAAAAGAAGCATTAGAGTATTTACGAGAAGGTGATTCCTTTGTTGTCTGGAAGCTTGACCGAGCATTCCGGTCATTACGACACATGATCGATCTTACAAATAATCTAAAAGAAAAATCCATAGAATTCAAAAGTCTTCAAGATAGCATCGATACATCCTCCCCTGGAGGCAGATTAGTTTTTCACATAATGGCTTCTATCGCAGAATTTGAACGAGACTTAATTAAAGAAAGAACTAAAGCTGGGCTTGAAGCTGCAAGAGCAAGAGGTCGTTTCGGTGGCCGACCAAAAAAAATATCAGATAAAAAATTCAACGCATTGGTTAAACTGTATGATCAGAAGTCCTTAACAGTCGAGGAGATTGTTAGTACTGCCGGGATTACTAGGACTACGTTTTATAGAAGGCTGGAAGCATTGAGGAATGATAAATAATGGAGAATGTTACTAACGTTTCTTTTGTTGAAGATGTAGTACATAAAAGGAGTCGCGGGGATGAGTGAGAAGATTATAGAAATACAATTTGATAAAATCTTAAAACAGATACAAGTAGCTAAGCAAAATGCTTATCAACAGGCAAATACTATTTTAGTTGAGCTTTATTGGAATATTGGCCAATATATATCTGAACAGGTATCTGCTTCTAATTGGGGAAAAGGAGTAGTTCGTCAATTGGCGGATTTTATTAAAACAAATGAGCCAGAGATAAAAGGTTTTAGTGATAAAAATATATGGAGAATGAAGCAATTTTATGAAACCTATGAGAATAACGAGAAACTCGCCACACTGTGGAGAGTTTTATCTTGGAGTCATAATCGCCAAATAATGAGTTTAAAAACATCGGATGAACGAGAGTTCTATTTACTGCTATGCAATGAAAAAAGATATAGTGTTAGAGAATTAGAACGTTTGATTAATACTGGGACATTCGAACGAACAATGCTCGCAAACAAAAAGCTATCAAAGACAATAAAGGAGCTTCCTCAAAAAACAGAAGGGGTATTCAAAGATAGCTACATATTTGAATTTCTAAATTTACAAAGTCCACACCAAGAAAAAGATTTACAGCAAGCCTTAATAAATTCTTTAAAAAATTTCATTTTAGAGTTAGGAGTTGGTTTTTGTTTTGTTGGACAAGAATATCGTCTTCAAGTAGGTAACGATGATTTTTTTATAGATCTACTTTTCTTCCATCGTCAGTTACAATGCTTAGTTGCCTTTGAAATCAAAACAGAGAAGTTCAAACCAGCTCATTTGGGGCAATTAGAATTCTATTTAGAGGCATTAGATAGAGATATAAAACATAAATATGAAAATCCAAGTATCGGAATACTTCTTTGTCGAGAAAAAAATGATGAAGTTGTTAAGTATTCTCTTAGTAGATCTCTTAGTCCAACTGTAATATCGGAGTATGAAACAAAGCTTATCCCAAAAGAATTGCTAAGAAATAAGTTGAATGAGTTTTATGACCTTATCAGTAATAATGACGAGTAACGAAAAGGGAATTTAATTACCGCTCTTGTAGTCAATTAAATTAAAAGGAGTAACCACAAATGTTAGTAGAAAACTTAAATGATTTTTATTCTGAGATTAAATTGATATTAAATCAAGCAAGGCAGCAGGCCTATAAATTAGTCAACACAACTATGGTTGAAGCTTACTGGCAAATTGGTCGCCGAATTATTGAGGAAGAGCAATCAGGTGAAAAAAGAGCAAATTATGGAGAATACTTAATAAAAAATCTATCTAAAGCTCTTACTGATGAACTAGGTAAAGGGTTTTCATATGCTAATCTCTGGAATTTTCGACAATTCTATTTAATATTTCCAGATAAAGAAATTCTCTACACACTGTGTAGAGAATTGAATTGGTCAGTACTTCGACTAATTATGAGAGTCGATAATCCTTCAGCCAGAAAATATTATTTGGATGAGGCAAGAGCTCAACAGTGGAGTGTTCGACAATTGCAACGGAATATTAATGCCCTTTATTACGAAAGATTGCTTTCTTCAAAAGATAAACAAAAGGAATTAAATAATCAAATTAATTTTGAAAAAGAATCGACTAGGGATTTTATAAAAGACCCATATGTTTTGGAATTTCTTGAGTTAACTGAAGATCCTTGGCCAAAAGAACGAGAAATTGAAAAAGCAATAATAAATAATTTATCTCAATTTTTGCTAGAAGCAGGGAAAGGATTTTCATTCATTGGAAGACAATACAGAATTAGCACAGAAACGAATCATTATTATATAGATTTAGTGTTTTATAATTATCTTTTGAAGTGTTTTATATTAGTGGACCTTAAAGCTGAGCAACTAACATATCAGGATATTGGCCAGATGGATACATATGTAAGGATGTTTGATGATTTAAAACGAGGAGAAGGAGATAATCCGACAATCGGAATCATTCTCTGTTCATCAAAAGATGAAACAACTGTTAAATATTCAGTACTGAACGATAGTGAGCAAATATTCGCGTCTAAATATCGACTAGTACTACCAACCGAAGAAGAGTTAATTGCCGAATTGGAACGTGAAAAATATTTATTTTTAGAAGGAAAAGCTCAAAAATCTTTAGATGAGCGTGCCCTAGACAAAGATTAAGATAAAGGAGCAGTTCCAAGATCACAAATTGTGACTTTGAGTTATAATATAGTCTAGAGGAGGAATAAATAGAATGGTGATACTATCCTTATACAAAGAAAATGCGAAAATGCAGCTAGAAAAATTCTGCGAAGAAAGAATCCCTCCCCATTTGAGAGACAAAATCAAAATTTCTTATAAAATAAAAGGTGATACATTTACCTTGTATGAATGCCGACCAATATTCAATGATCCAATCCATTGGACTGAAATGTCTGTGGCTCAAATACGATACAAAAAAGATGAAGCAACGTGGTATTTGTATTGGCCTAATCGCAATGGGAAGTGGTTCCCGTATGATGATTTGCATATGATAAAGAATTTCGCAGACATCATCAAAGAATTAGAGGATGACCCTACCGGTGCCTTTTGGGGATAACAAAACTATAAGTAACATAAAGGAGTGATTAAATGGATAAAGGAGAAATACTCTTAGAAATAAAACGGATTGCGTCTGCTAGTGATGGCAGGGCCCCTGGGAGCCAGAAATTTTCGACTGAAACAGGTGTGAAAAAATCAGATTGGTATCCAAAATTATGGCTTCGGTGGAGTGATGCTATTAATGAAGCTGGTTGTATGCCTAATGTGTTTAACAGCTCCTTTGACGACATTTTTCTAATTGAAAAATATATTAACTTGATACGAGAGCTGGGCAAATTTCCCATCGAAGGTGAGCTAAGAAATAAACAAAATAGTGATAAAAGCTTTCCAAGTCACGGAGCCTTCAGAAGTTTTGGGGTAAAACAGGAAAGAATACAAAAAATCCTTAGATATTGTAAAGGAAAAAGCGATTTTGATGACATTGCGTCTATATGTTCAACTATTGTAAAAACTGCACGTGAAGATAAGAATACCGCCAATAGCGATAGTTCTACTAACGTTGGCTACGTTTATCTTCTCAGACATGGGACTCGAAATGAATACAAGATTGGAAGAACTAACAACCCTGTCCGTCGAGAGGGAGAGATCCGCCTAGAACTTCCTGAACAGATACAGCCTATTTGCTACATTAAAACAGACGATCCTGCTGGTATTGAAAGTTATTGGCATTCTCGGTTTTCTTCTAAGCGGAAAAATGGTGAATGGTTTTCCTTAAAAGAAGAAGATGTTCGAGCTTTTAAAAGATGGCGAAATATATTTTAATCATTAGTAACATAAAGGAGGGACTAGTTTGAAGATATTTCTTATTATAGCGTTGGGTTTGCTTGCTTTATTGTTTTATATATGGATTATGATTTTTAATAATAATAATGAGAGAATTATAGAATACATTACCGTATTTGCGGGAGTAATTCTTGGTGGATTACTCACCTTTTCTTTTACAGTACTAAATAAACTCGAAACAAAAGAATTTAACTTTGAACATAAAGTATTAACATTTGAGAAAGAAGGGAAAGAATATCTTCATAATTTTAGTTTTTATGATGTTCTAAGAGAAAAGTATTATTATCATGTAAAAGTAAACAATGAAAAAGTTGAAAATCTTGAATTGCAGAAAGATAATCATTTAAAAACCATAAGAAATATATTTTTATCATATATGCTAGATATTTTTAATAAAAACAACGGCAATTCAGAATTTTATGATGCAGCGTTAATTAATCCTGATTTAATTAATGAGATTATTGAAAAAAACGGTCGTGGCAAGGCGGGTTGGAAATTGTCATCCCCAAAGAATACGCTCATAGAGAGTATTGTTGGAAATAAATTCGCAAAAATTATAATCTCGAAAAAAGCTTATCGAATATTTTATGATTATAAAATAGTTATTACAATTAGAGCGAGTGAGTACCATGCTCGGACGGACTATGAATTAGGGAAATATTTGAAGATATACAAACCTAAGAAAGCAAATAATATATTAGGAAACATCCAAGATATTCCTGTAAACGACGAAAATGTTACTAGAATATATAGCGTGAATACTATATATGAGAGAGGAAAGTTTAGACCATTAAGCAATATTGGAATTAAATATGATAAATGGAGTATGTCCCTTATCAATGACTTTATAAACAAATTTGATAAAAAAACATTAAGTGAAGCGTTGGAAAATTATATACAATCATCTGTAATGGATAAATTATTTCATGAGACTAAATAAGTTGTAACATAAAGGAGAGTTTTCTTGAAAAATCCGGATAGGAATATAGTTGCACGCTTGGAGGACTTGCCTAATATTGGAAAGTCTTTGGCTGGCAGGCTACACTTAGTCGGTATCAATAAGCCTAGCGATTTGATAGGTGAAAATGCAGTTGTTTTGTACAAGAACCTTTGCGTGCTTACCCAAGAAAGACAGGACCCGTGTGTGCTCGATACATTTATTTCAGTTATCCATTTCATGGAGGGTGGCGATCCACTTCCCTGGTGGGCATTTACAGCCGAAAGAAAAAAGAAAAACGTCACATAAAGGAGGCTGTAATATTCAGAATAGAAAATGTTTATATGAGGCCTTCCAGTGGTATACTACGTATATACGAGGTATATTATGAAGCATGTTAGATTTGATAAAGAAAAGAATCGCTTATTAAAAGAGAATAGAGGCGTTGGATTCGAGGATATAGTTTTATGTATCATTGGAAACAAAGTATTAGATGATATGGTACATCCAAATCAAGATAAATACAAAGGACAACGATTGTTAGTTGTTGATATTAAGGGCTATATTCATATAGTGCCTTATGTAGAAACAGAAGATGAGATATTTTTGAAAACAATAATACCTAGTAGAAAAATGAATAAAAAATATAAGGGGTGATATAAATGGCTAAGAGAATTAATCTAGATAACTATGAAAAAGATATTTTAGAGAGTTATGAGAATAACGAGTGGAATAGCTCTAAAAACTTAAACAAAAGAGCTGAAGAGTTGAAAAAATATGTTGAGTTTACGCAAAAGGCTAAAAAAGCCATTTCTTTAAGAGTGCCTGAAGATGATCTTTATGATATTAAAAAAAAGAGCCTAGAGCTTGGTATCCCATATCAAAATTTAATACAAGGACTAATCCATAAGTTTAATGCCGGAGAAATAAGGTTGGTGTAACATAAAGGAGCCGATCCAATCCAAATTTCTAATATTGTATTTTTGAATTAAGTGGCGATATTTTTTAAAATGGTATTGTTATTATTAATTTTGAGTTGAAATGTAAAGGAGTGAGAATATACGAGCATTATGGAATATCAGAATAGTGAATATGAATCTAAAATATTTAAGAATGAAAACTTAGCAGGTCAGTCATTTAATAATTCAACTTTTATCGATTGTACTTTTGAAAACTGCAACTTGTCTAATATCGATTTGCTCAATGCGAGGATTAGTAATTGTGTGTTTAAAAGTTGTAAGATTTTGGGATTAAATTTTGCATTATGTAATAAATATCTAATCGATTTTAATTTTCATAATTGCTCAATATCAATGTCTGCTTTTTCGGATTTAAATTTAATGGGTATTGTTTTTGATACGTGCAAAATAATTGACTGTGATTTTAATCATACAAATTTAACAAAGGCAAATTTTGAGGTTTGTGATCTTGAAAAAACGAGAATTTCTAATTCAAATTTAAGTTTTGCATCATTTAAAAATGCAAGAAACTATAGCCTTGATCCAAACAAAAATATCCTTAAAAA
>Ga0208900_1000314_pt1 | contig 31535 bp, 30 predicted proteins | sample AntAceMetag02UKK_FD_184763 | JGI IMG/M metagenome (GOLD analysis project Ga0208900, IMG submission 184763) | Saline lake microbial communities from Ace Lake, Antarctica - Antarctic Ace Lake Metagenome 02UKK (SPAdes) (version 2) | ecosystem: Environmental > Aquatic > Non-marine Saline and... | reverse complement strand
CGAAGGATTGCTTTCACCACGATGGCACTTTCAAAAAAAAGATATTTTGCTGCGGGAGTTAGAATGTCCCGACTATCATCGGGAAGGTCGCGAGTTCGAGTCTCGTCCAGACCGCCAACAAAAATCAAGGTTGTTAGTCGAAAGATTAACAACCTTTTTTTTTTGCCCAAAACTTCCTGAATCATTTTTTGTAGGCCGGTGGATTACTTTCACCATAACGGCACTTTAATAAAAAAAAATTGCTGCGGGAGTTAGAATGTCCCGACTACCATCGGGAAGGTCGCGAGTTCGAGTCTCGTCCGGACCGCCAACAAAAATCAGGGTTGTTAGTCGAAAGATTAATAACCTTTTTTTTTGCCCAAAACTTCCTGAATAATTTTTTTCCGGCCGAAGGATTGCTTTCACCGCAAAAGTACTTTCAAAAAAAAAATATTTTGCTGCGGGAGTTCATTTGCACCGCCCTTTGGGCAAGTATCCTCAAAAAATTACAAAACTATTGATTTCATATTTTTCGGGAGTTAGAATGTCCCGCTTTTCTGTGGGAAGGTCGCGAGTTCGAGTCTCGTCCGGACCGCTAAAAGCTCTCAGCAATGAGGGCTTTTTTTATGCCCAAAATTTCCTGAATCATTTCTTGTTGGCCGCTGGATTACTTTCACCACGATGGCACTTTCAAAAAAAAGATATTTTGCTGCGGGAGTTAGATTGTCCCGACTACCATCGGGAAGGTCGCGAGTTCGAGTCTCGTCCGGACCGCTTAAAGCTCTCAGCAATGAGGGCTTTTTTTATGCCCAAAAATTTCCTAAATCATTTTTTTCCGGCCGAAGGATTGCTTTCACCACGATGGCACTTTCAAAAAAAAGATATTTTGCTGCGGGAGTTAGAATGTCCCGACTATCATCGGGAAGGTCGCGAGTTCGAGTCTCGTCCGGACCGCCAACAAAAATCAAGGTTGTTAGTCGAAAGATTAACAACCTTTTTTTTGATCACCCCTGATAATTATTTCCCAACTTACATTATAATAATCACAAAAAACTGTTAATATTTTCTATCTATACATCTAAATAGTTAGATTTGTCAGCTAATTATTTAAATACATTCTAAATTATGAAGAAACTCTTTTACTTGCTTATGCTTTTTCTTGCAGTGCAGGTTACCGTTTTTTCTCAGACCGCGATTATCGACGAGGATTTTATGAATCCTGTCAGCGACTGGGAAATGGAAGGTAACTGGACACAGGAAGATGGCTATCTGATGCTCTATTACTACCCCATTGTTGAAGATTACGATTTCTCAACCTTCACTCCCGAATTTCAGGTTCCTGATAATGGCGGCGATATTGTTATTTCACTATTCCTTGATGTTTACCTATCCAACGCAAGTGATGAGCAATGTGAAATTTCTGTGGTTTCCGGCGACCAGGAAGATGTAATTTGGACACATAACCTTACTGATGGCCCTTGGGGCGACTTTTCAGGTACCGACCTCAGCCTTTCCGTTGATGATTACATTGGGGAAACCGTTAAGTTGCGCCTGCGTTCTTATGGCGCATCTACCAGCGCTTTATGGGGTTGGTTTATTTTTAATGTAAACCTTACTACCTGGTTCGACCACGAGCTTTGTGCCATGGAAATTGCAGGGCCTACAAACCTCGATATGATGGAAACCGGTACCTGGGAAGTTGATGTTAAAAACCAGGGCTTGAACTCCGAAAGCGATTTTGCTGTAAATCTTTTTAGTGAAAAGAGCAGTGAAATCCTGGCAACAGGCTACTTTAATGGAGAACTTAATTCCGGCGATGTAGGAGTAGTTACAATTGATTGGGCTTCGGATATTGCCCACAACACTGTTTTATATGCAAGTATAGATTCTCAAACTGATCAGTTTGTGAATAATAATAATTCGTCAGGTCGGTTTTTACGTGTTGAACCTGACGTAGATTACAATATTTTGTTTTGGGATAATGACAATGGCATTGCCTCGGTGGAAAACCCCGAAACCGGCATGTTGCAGGAACCACATCAGGGCTTGCAAAAAGCTTTTCAGGCATGTGGTATCAGCATTGATTATGTAACTTCCCTACCTGATGATTTGCAGGGCTACGACCTTGTAGTTACTACGATGGGGAATTATTGTTTGAGCTGAGGCAATACCCCGCCCGGTACTGTAAACGAAACAGACCAGGCCACGCTGATTGATTATCTTCAAAACCAAAATGGCAGCCTTTATGTTGAAAGTGTAAATCTTGGTATGGATCATTCCGGAACCGATTTCCTTGAAATACTTGGTGTTAAATTCCTCGATGATGGTATAGAGGATATGTTTGACATGATTTCGGGGGTAAATGATAAATTGCTTGCCGATATAAATATTAATTACGATGGTGGTGTTTCGCCACAATTTAGTGTTGACAGGCTTGCCGCCACCAACAGTGAGGAGTTGTACAAATCGGATGATGGCTATGCCCGCATATTTTTACAAGATGCTGCCGATTCGTACCGTTTAATTGCCTCTACCATGACTTTTGGGGCTTTACGCGATGGCGACAGCCTGAGCATGAAACCATACCTGATGGCCGAAATGGTGGACTTTTTATTGGGTATTTCCACAATCACTGAAATTAAAGAGGCTTTTGGACAAACTGTAAATGTTGAGTCGATAGCTTATCCAAATCCTGCAACTGACTTTACTTCGATAAAGTTTGAATTGGAAGAAAATTCGGATGTTTCACTTAAAATTTATGATGAATTGGGGGGACTAGTTCAGTTATTTGATATTGATAATTTATCATCAGGAAATCAGGTTTTAAATTGGGATTTGAAAAATGCCAATGGAGCAAGGGTGAATAGTGGTTTGTATTATTATCACTTGTCGATTGATGGCCAGTCCAATTCTTCAGGTAAGATATTGGTACAATAAAGAATTTTTAAATATTGGAAGGCTTGAAAGAGTCGTCTCTAAAACTAAAAAACACCCCGGATCAAATCTTGATTCGGGGTGTTTTTGTTATGTAAAGGATGTTGATAGTATTGGATTAGATTAGATTGTTAATAAAAGAACTCCTAACTATAAACCATCAATAAGTGTTATTTTATCCTTCGCACCTTTTTTTCTAATAATAACCCAGACTTAATTCCCAATTTTTCATTAAGGCTTTACAGTGCATTAATTTCTCTAATCAATTTTTGGATCGAATCTTTGGCATTTCCAAAAAGCATACGCGTATTGTTTTTGAAGAAAAGTGGATTTTCGATTCCGGCATATCCCTGCCCCATTCCACGTTTCATTACAATCACATTTTTTGCTGAAGAGGCATTAATTACAGGCATACCGTAAATAGGACTTCCGGGGGTTTCGTGGGCAGCAGGATTTACCACATCGTTGGCACCAACTACAATTACCACATCAGTATTGGTAATATCTTTGTTAATCTCATCCATTTCAATCAACTTTTCGTACGAAACGTCTGCTTCGGCAAGCAGCACGTTCATGTGGCCGGGCATTCTGCCTGCCACCGGATGAATCCCAAAGCGGACATTAACGCCTTTTTCTTCAAGTATTTTTTCCATTTCGTGAATGGTGTGTTGAGCCTGTGATACAGCCAGGCCATACCCGGGAACAATAACCACCGACTTTGAGTAGGAAAGCAAAACCGCAGCATCGGTCAGCGAAACCTCTTTGATGTTGCCGCCTTGTTCGCCAGCTATGGCAGTACCACCACCACCACCACCAAAACCACCAAGGATTACACTCAACAAAGATCGGTTCATGGCTTTGCACATTAATAAGGTGAGGATGGAACCGGCAGCGCCAACGAAAATTCCACCAAGTATCATGGCCAGGTTGTGGTAAATAAAACCTGCCATGGCAGCAGCTACACCGGTTAAAGAGTTGAGTAATGAAATCACAACGGGCATATCAGCCCCCCCAATGGGGTACACAAACAAAATACCATATAGCAACGAAAGTGCAAAGAGACCGTAAACCAAAAGGGCATATTCCTGCGGTACCGGTTGTAACAATACAAAAGTTGTAACGCCAATTAATCCTAACAAAAGGATGATATTAATATATTTCATGATTCCCGCCTTCATGTTGCCTAATTTGCCGCTCAATTTACCATAAGCTATCATACTTCCGCTGAAGGCAATCGATCCGATAATTAAACCAAGTAGGGTGACCAGGAGTGATTCGTTTAGCGGATTGCCAAATTCGAGTAGCCCGACCAATGCAGAGGCAGCGCCACCAGTAGCATTGAAAAATGATACCAACTCCGGCATGGCTGTCATCTTTATCTTTTTTGAAATGATCAATCCAACTGTAGCTCCAACAATGATGGTTGCTACAATAATGACGATGTTTGCCCAGGCAATGCCCTGTCCCGAATCATCTTTGTGCAGGAGCATGGTTGTTAGCATCGCCATCCCCATAGCAGTGGCAGCCCAAAAATTTCCCTTCCGGGCAGTTTCGGGATGGCTCAGGAATTTGAGACCGACAACAAACATGATGGCCGCGAGTAAATAGCTAAACTCCAGAATGGCATCTCCCGTTGTAAATTGACTTCCACTAAAAGTCTGTAATATTTTTTCCATGAGAATTTGTTAAGCGTTAATGGGTTAATCGTTATTCGTTAATCGTTATTCGTTAATCGTTATTCGTTAATTGTGAATAGTTAATTGAGAATAGTTAATCGTTAAATCGTTAATCGTTAAATAGTTAATGCCTACTGAAGACTGCCTATGCCGAAAAGTAGAAAATCTCCGATTTTCGTAACTTTTCGAGCATCCTCGAAAAACTATGAAATCAAAGATTTCTGGTTTTTCGGGACTGCCCCCTACTTCTTCTTCCTGAACATTTCAAGCATCCGGTCGGTAACGGCGAATCCGCCCACAACATTCAGCGTTCCGAAGAAAACAGCAAAAATTCCGAGCAGCAATTCCCAGGAAAATGAGCATAAATTAGTATGGCCAACCAGGATAATGCCCCCGATGATAATTACACCACTAATGGCGTTTGCCCCTGACATAAGGGGAGTGTGCAACATAGACGGAACGTTAGAAATTACCTCGATTCCTAAAAATATGGAGAGTACCATGATAAAGATTGGCTCCCTGAACGAATAGAAAAAAATGATGATTTGATCCATAATCTAAATTTTTTCAAATATTTGTATTAATCTTTTTTTGTTTCAAAAACAGATTTTACCCGCTCGTTGACGATCTCATTTTGATGGGTGATGCAGGCACCTTTAACCACCTCGTCTTCAAAGTTGAGATTTAACTCACCCTTTTCATCGATGATGAGTTTGAGGAAATTGAGGATGTTCTTCCCATACATCCTGCTTGCATCAACAGGCATCCCGGCGGAGTAATTGGAGTTCCCTATAATTTTTACACCATTGTACACAACAACTTCATCGTTTTTGGTCAATGCGCAGTTTCCGCCTGAAGAGGCCGCCAAGTCGATAATTACCGAACCCGGTTTCATGTTTTCCACCGTTTCTTTTTTAATCAACAACGGGGCCTTCCTACCGGGAATTTGGGCGGTACAGATTACCACATCCGATTTGAGTGTATGATCCTGTATCATCTGGCTTTGCCTTTGTTTAAATTCTTCGGTTTGTTCAACAGCATAACCTCCGGCGGTGGCATCATCCTTGGCACCATCCACTTCTACAAATTTTGCCCCGAGGCTTTGTACTTCTTCTTTTACCGCGGCACGAACATCGAAAACCTCAACCACCGCACCCAGTTTACGTGCTGTGGCAATGGCCTGTAAACCGGCAACCCCGGCTCCAAGTACAAGCAACTTTGCAGGTTTAATGGTTCCTGCCGCCGACATAAACATTGGGAAGAATTCAGGTAGGTTGAAGGCCGCATCCAGCACAGCACGATAACCTGCAACTGTTGCCATCGACGACAAAACATCCATGGCCTGGGCGCGACTGATGCGGGGAATGGCATCGAGGCTAAAGGATGTGAATCCTTTGTCTTTTAAGGTGGATACAAGCGGTTTGTCGGACAGGGGACTAAGGGTTCCAATAATCACCTGGTCGGGTTTTAACTTTGAGAGTTCGTCAGATGTAGGTGCTCCAACTTTTAAAATTAGCGAGGCTTGCTTATAAATTTCGTCAGCTTCAACAACTTCACCGCCGGCATCCCTATATTGAGCATCTGAGGCAAAGGCAGTTTCACCGGCATTTTTTTGGATTAAAACCTTATTGTTGAGCGCTGTGAGTTGCTTTACACTTTCGGGGAGCAAAGCCACCCGCGTTTCGGGAAGCAGTTCTTTGAGTATTCCAATATTCATAATTTCATCTTTTTGAATTAAGCAAAATGATATTTACAAACAATTAAGCTATTTGAATTGTTCATAAGAGTTGCAGGTAAATTTTTATTGAACTGGTAAATGGTCTTAAATTATAAATGAAAGTCCTTTTTACGTCCTGATACCCTTTTTCATTACAAAACCCCAATCAAATCAATTTCGAAAATAATGACGGCATTTCCAGGTACTGATCCTGCTCCATTTGCTCCATAACCTAAAGCCGATGGGACATAAAAGGTTGCTTTTCCACCTTCCTTCATGAGTGGAATTCCAATTTGCCAGCCGGTAATCAGGCCTTGCAAAGAAAAGCTTACCGGCCCTTGCGTGGTTTGATCAAAAACACTTCCATCGGTAAAATATCCCTTGTAATATACTTCTACCGAAGAATTGGCGGTTGGTTGGTCGCCAGAGCCTTCATTGGTTATTAAATAATACAAGCCTGAGTCATCCCGTGTTGCAGTAATGTTGTTGGCGGCAAGGTAATCCACTATGATTTGCTCATCAATTTCGGCCTGTTTCGCGGCAGTATCATCATCTTTTTTGCAGGATGAAAATATTACCAGGCCCGCCATCATAACAAATAGGATATTGAAAAAATACTTCATATTAATTTAAAATTTGGTTTTTGTTTTAATGAAAAATAAATATTCGAATTTTATTTAATCAGAACTTTTACTTGCATAAATACTTACTGATTTAAATACTCCAGCAGCGAACGTTTAATCTCTATGTTTCGTGTATTCACAATTTGTTTCATTTTATCGCAGGTGAGATTAAGGTATTTTTGAGGCAGGTCTTTTAATTCGCGGTTAGTCATGCGCTTATCCAGCCGTAAATCTATAAGCAGGTATTGATCGTGATTGTTGTTGATTGCGATTTCTTCGGATTTTTCAACTTCAAAAATGTAATATCCTACAAACGAAAACAAATTTATTGCATCGGGATATTTGGTGTAGGTGGCAATACCATATTGTTTGCCATTCAGGAATCGGTGGCTGATTTTGTTTTCGGGTTCAAACTTTTTAACCACCATTACCAAAAAATTTACATCGAGATCTTTCTTTAGTATCTGAAACCATTTTTCCATTTGCTTCGATGGTTTTTCAAGTACATTAAACAACGACATTTTATTTACATAAGCAGGCAAATCCACTTCGATAACTTCCATATTGGCATCTCCCAGGATAGAAGTCAGCCCTCTGATGGTTTCCTGGCCGTAGTTATAAACATTCTTTTCAAAAGCGCTTGAATACCAACGGTTGCCATACACGTGTGTTAGCGCTGTATCGATAATACTAACCACGGCAACCTTTGCACGTATTTCCTGTGCCGATAATAAGGTGGGGATTATTAGCACAATAAGTAGAAAAAATAATAAGGTCTTTTTCATCCTGAAAATCCAATATGTAGTTTGCAAATAGCCTGCAAAATTAGCTATTTTGAATCAGGTGCTTACATTGCAGTTTATCTTTTTGGAGACTTTCCAGACACAAATTCTTTCAGGTGTTTTTATTGAGATCAAGCCAGGTCGGCATCATATTTTAATCCAATAATTTGTTTTACCTGGTCTATTATCTTTATCAAATTCAAACTCAAACCGTGGGGTAGCTTTTTACTTTCAGTCATTCCGGCATTTAAACAGTTTGCTACTTCTTCAATTTCGTGATAATATCCGTGGCCGGTATAGTCTATTTCAAAAACCTCATCAGATGCTTCAAATTGTGAAAGTGTTATCTTCTTTGAGTGGTGAAATGGACTGTGTATTTTTATGCTTCCATTCGTTCCGTAAATTGTTCCTTCGATGGGTGTTGAAGTTTCAACTGTCGATTCCAGGATAGCTTTTTCACCTTTTGGATAATCAAACAGCATGGCGCAAAAACTATCAACCTGTGTTTCGGTCATCCTCGCCATGGCATGAATGGTTTTGGGAACACCCAGCATAAGCAGGCTCAGGTAAATGGGGTAAATGCCAATATCCAACAAGGATCCGCCGCCAAGCTTTTTGTTAAAAACCCTGCCTTCCGGATTTTTATCAGCTTTAAAACCAAAATCTGCACGTCCAAAACTAATATCCCCGATGCTTTGCTTTTCGATAAGTTCCAGCACTTTTTCGGTAGCCGGGATAAACCTTGTCCAGACAGCCTCCATCAAAAACAGCTTTCGCAATCTTGCTTCGTAAATCATGGTTTTTACCTGCTCCGAATTTACGCCCATCGGTTTTTCGCACAATACGGCTTTTCCGGCCTGCAGGCACATCATGGTATTTTCGAAATGAAAGGTATGCGGTGTGGCGATATACACCACATCAATTTCAGGATCATCGGCCAACTCGCGGTAAGAACTGTAATACTTTGCCGAATTATATTTTTCAGCGAAAGCTAGTGCCTTGTCCTGGCTTCTCGAAGCAACGCCTTGCAGTTTTGCTTTTTCAAAAAGCAATAAATCACTTGCGAATTGATGGGCTATGTTGCCACATCCAATAATTCCCCAGTTTATAGTTTTTGACATAGAGGTTTTGGATTATTAATTATTTAAAATTGATTTATCCTCATACATTTCAAATTCCGAAACAAGCTGTTTCGGAATTAAAGCATCATTACAATATTCCTTAATAAAATGTACCATGAATTCTAAGTTTCGTTCATAAAAGTCCTTTTTTTCGGAAAGTTCATCTTTAATAACAATAGATACTTTCTTTAAATAGTTCCGAAAGCATCCTTTTAAATTCTTCACTCAACCCAGCCTTAATCAAAACATTTTTTTTTGTATGAGGATGTTCAAAACTTACTTCAAGCGCGTGAAGAAGCATGGTAGTCATGTTGTAGTTTTCTTTAAATAGTTTGTTTTGCTTGTTGCAGCCATGCGGTCTGTCGCCAATAATTGGGTGGAGAATGTGGGCAAAATGGCGGCGTATCTGGTGCATCCTGCCTGTTTCGGGTTCAACCTTTACGAGTGAATACCTTGAAGTAGTGTGTCTTTTAGTTGGCAAATCTATTTCTCCACGGGCAAGGGTTTCAAAAAGTGTTACTGCTTCCTGCATAGCGCCGTTTTCTTTACGGAGCGGATAATCTATTGTTCCCTCATCTTCGGTGTAACCCCGAACAATAGCCAAATAGGTTTTGTGGATTTCGCCCGTGGCAAACTTTTGCTGAATCAACGAATCGGTAGTTTTATCAAGGGAGAAAAGTAAAACCCCCGAAGTTTTACGATCCAGGCGGTGTGCCGGGTAAACATGTTGTTCGATTTGATCGCGCAGCATTTGCATTGCAAATTCGGTGGCATCGCTTGCAATACTGCTGCGGTGTACCAACAGACCATGGGGCTTGATGATGGCGATGAGTTGTTTGTCGCGGTAAATAATTTCGAGCATATCCATGTTTTTCAAAAGCAAAGATCGGTTTATTCTGCTTGCTCAAGCATGCAAAAAAGGCGAACCACTGACGGTTCGCCTCATGGAGCAAAACTAATTCCCTTCCCCTTAACTATTATTGAAGCATACTTTTTACAATCGTTGATATTGTTTTATTGTCGGCTTTGCCGGCCAGCTTTTTGGAAGTAGCCCCCATCACCTTTCCCATGTCCTTTATTCCCGTGGCACCGGTTTGTTCAACGATCTCTTTCACAACCACGGTTATTTCTTCCTCACTCATTTGCTGTGGCAAGTAAGCCTCGATAATACCGGCCTGGAACAGTTCTTCTTCCATCAAATCCTCGCGGTTTTGTTCTTTGTAAATTTGTGCCGATTCCTTGCGTTGCTTTACAAGCCGTTGCAAAAGCTGCATTTCAACGGTTTCAGGTATCTCTCCCGAACTCATATCCTTGCCTGTTTTTGCCAATAGCAAGCTTGCTTTAATTGCCCTGAGGGCTTCAAGTTTCCGTTTGTCGCGGGTCAACATAGCCTGCTTGATGTCGTTATTGATTTTTTCTGATAAACTCATAATCTTTACTATTTAAATGTTACTGTGAAATGAAGACTGCCAATCCCGAAAAATAGAAAATTTATAATTTTCGTAATTTTTCGAGGATGCACGGGCGAAGCCCGGCACTGTTGACTGCTAACTGAAGACTGCCAACTGTTGACTGCCAACTGTTGACTGCCAACTGTGGACTGCTAACTGAAGACTGCCAACTGCGGACTGCTAACTGAAGACTGCCAACTGCGGACTGCTAACTGCGGACTGTAACCTCAATCGAACTAACTTATCAATCCGGCTTATTGTGGATGTATGGGATGTCCTTCGATTCTAACTCAACATTTTTGTGTTCATCTTCGCCCAGTGTGTAGCGGGCTACATTCGATTCGGATGAAGCCGCCACTTGTTTCAGTTCAACATTTTTCCTCACATAAGCAGGGATCTTTTCGATGGATTCGATGTCCTTATTTGCCTTACCCGACATAAAACTGAATTCCAGCAGTTTTTTTCTTCGCTCTTCATTTTTCTTCTGCATTACTTGCACTTGCTCGTCTTCCCGATGTGTGTTGCCTGAATCAATCGAACCAATGGTATGTTTGATGCGCAGGTTGCCATTGGATTTATTTGAACTTGAAAGAGACTCCTTGTTGCTTATGCCACCTTGACTCGGGGGTTTGCTTTCGGGTAGTTTTGTTTCATGGTCGGACTGATCGAAAAGTGATGGAAATGGCGTTGTACTTTCCTTTTTGTAGCTTTTATTGTCGGCCTGTGTGCCATTGCCATCTTTTTTTACCAGTTGAATTTCTGAGATGTCTCCATCAGAGGCTTCGGTTTCTTTTATTTCGGGTATCGTACTTGTGCTGTTTTTTTCGTTGGGAAGTGCATCACCCAGCGCATAAACAGTTTTCTTTTTTTCTTTGTTGAGGGTGGTTTCTTCGATGTCCTCCGGCGACATAAATCCTGTTGCAATCAATGTGATGCTGATTTTGGCACCCAAAGATTCATCAAAACCGTTGCCCCAGATCACTTCGGCACTTTGGCCGGCTTCGTTCTGGATATAATCGGTAATTTCGGTAACTTCATCAAAGGTAATTTCCTCGGAACCCGATGAGATGTAAAGTAATATGTCGCTTGCACCTGTTATCTTATTGTCGTTGAGCAGTGGTGATGACAGTGCTTCTCTAACAGCAATTTTTGCCCGGTCTTCACCTTCGGCAGTAGCCGAACCCATGATGGCTGTGCCGCTGTCTTTCATTACGGTTTTCACATCCTCAAAGTCAACATTGATGTAACCTGTTACGGTTATAATTTCAGCAATGCCTTTGGAGGCGATGGTTAGGATATCATCAGCTCTGGCAAAAGCTTCTGAGAGTTTAAGGTTTCCGTGAATTTCCCTCAATTTTTCGTTGCTGATAATGAGTAGGGTATCCACCTGCTTTTTCAGTTCTTCAATTCCTTTTTCGGCCTGCAAGCGCCTTTTACGGCCTTCGAACGAGAATGGAAGGGTAACGATGGCCACCGTGAGAATGTCCATTTCGCGGGCCATTTGTGCGATTACAGGTGCTGCACCTGTGCCTGTTCCACCACCCATTCCAGCGGTAATAAACAGCATTTTGGTATTGCTCTCCAAAATGGCCCTGATGTCCTCAATGTTTTCTTCGGCCGATTTGCGGCCAACTTCCGGTATGGCTCCGGCACCAAGTCCTTTGGTGCCCAATTGAATTTTGTTGGGAATCGGGCTAATGTCCATTGCCTGCGAATCGGTGTTGCATATTATAAAGTCAACACCTTTAATTCCCTGCTGGTACATGTGGGATACTGCATTGCTGCCTCCGCCTCCAACGCCCAGTACTTTAATGATTGATGCACGCTGCTTGGGGGCATCAAATTCTAGCATGTCAGTCATAGTTCTGCTCCTTTTTCTATGTTATTATTTGATATTTCAATTATTTCTATATAAAACTATTCAGGATCGTCCTCAAAAAATTCCTGAATTTTCTTTAAAAAGCTTCCCTGTTTTTTTGGCTTTGCTTCTGTTTTTTTCTTTTTACGCTTGTCATCGGTTTTTTCTCCCGATTGTTTTTCTTCACGAACCTGGTTTTTTTCAAAACGTTCAAGGCCTTCAATCACCAAACCTATACCGGTGGCGTACATCGGACTTCCCATTTCGTCGGGGGTGTTTGGGTCGAGGTGCTCATTTGGAAATCCAATTCTTGTGTCCATGCCCGTCATAAATTCGGTAAGCTGGGCAACATGCCTGAGCAATGCGCCACCGCCTGTAAGTACGATGCCGGCGATGAGTTTCTTTTCAAAACCCGAATTTTTTATTTCATAATAAATGTGCTCGATAATTTCTTCCATCCTGGCCTGGATAATGCTGGCCAGATTTTTCAGGCTGATCTCTTTTGGCGGCCGTCCGCGCAATCCCGGGATGGCAACTATTTCTTCATCTTTGTTTTCGTTGGCCAGTGCCGACCCGAATTTAACCTTCAGTTCTTCGGCATGTTTGCGAATAATGCTACAGCCTTCTTTCACGTCTTCGGTTAAAATATCGCCACCCAGCGGAATAACTGCCGTGTGCCTGATGATACCATCCTGGAAAATGGCGAGGTCGGTGGTGCCGCCGCCAATGTCAACCAACACTACCCCGGCTTCTTTTTCTTCGGCGCTCAGTACAGCGTTTGACGATGCAATGGGTTCGAGGATGAGATCCACTACTTCAAGCCCGGCTTTTTTTACACATTTGTAAATGTTTTTTGCCGCTGTGGTTTGTCCAACAATAATATGGAAATTTGCCTCGAGCGAATTGCCTAACATACCGATGGGGTAGCGTATTCCCTGCTCGTTATCGATGATGTATTCCTGCGGAATTACATCAATAATTTCATCTCCCGGGCTCATGTTGAGGTTGTACATGCTGTTGAGCAGGCTGTCGATGTCCTTCTGGCTTATTTCATCTTCGTTATTTTGGCGAATAAGGCTGCCGCGATGTTGCAGGCTCCTGATGTGTTGCCCGGCAATACCCACGTTAACGTATTTTATTTCGGCATCCGATTTTTGCTCGGCTTCATCCACGGCCTTACGGATGGACTGGACGGTGTTTTCGATATTTGAAACCACACCGCGTTTCACGCCAATCGATTCGGTTTTGCCATATCCAAGAATCTCAATTTTTCCATGGTCGGCCCGTCGGCCAACGATTGCAGCTATTTTGGTTGACCCGATATCGAGGCCTACAATAATGTTAGTTGATTCCATATATAATTACTTTTTACAGACTACCTGGTTTGTAAATTTTAGATTGATCGAAGTAAAATCATTTTTCATCTTAGGCAAACCTTCACGGTAAAAGGCCATGAGATTATTCAATTTTTGTTGCAATGCATCAACATCGCCAACAATAATATAATGTTCGCCATCGGAAGGTACAAGTTCAAGTTCGCCTTGATTATTTACATAAATCTGTTCGATGAATTTGTTTAGATGTTCATGTTGTTTGAGCGTTTTCGATAAAAGATGTGCCGATGAAAGAATGTTTTGATTTGATGCTGAAGTATATCCCTTATCGTATTTTTCCGCTTTAATTGATGAATAATCTTCGCTGATGTTTCCACTTGCCACCATTACCAAAGGGGTGTAATTTTTGCTAAATGGCAATACAGCGCCATTCTCGCTAAGGTAAAAGCTCTTGTTGTTTTTGTTGATGATTCGTACCAGGGCAACATGCCGTTCAATATCAATTTGAATTTCTCCATTCAACGATTTAAAAACATGAACATTTTTAATGTATGGGTTTTCGCCCAGGGTTTTGCTGATGCTACTTGTGTTGATGCTGTTTAACAGTTGCCCCGACAGGGAATCATATTGTTTGACAATGATTCTTCTAACATCATCTTCATTAATAAAACCATTGGTTCCCTTATCGGTAAAATTGAAATTTAAACCGGTGCATATTACATGATTTTGGTCTTTTACAGCAAAACTTAACAGCAGGACGATCCCCCCAAAAAGGGTTAGCCAAATGGATATGTGAATTACTTTTTTCATGATTGCAATTGTTTTTTATGTTTTTCTTCAAGGATTTCTATAATCGGAACAATTAACCTATCGATGTCGCCGGCACCGATGGTAAGGAGGATTTCAAAATCACTTTTTTTAATTATGCCGGGCACTTCCTCTTTGCTAATTAATAATTTGTTGGTGTGTTTGATTTTTTGAAATATAATATTTGAACTTACATTTTCGATGGGGAGTTCACGTGCCGGATAAATATCCATCAGCAAAATTTCATCCAATAAGGAAAGGCTTTCAGCGAAGCCATCAGCAAAATCGCGGGTACGTGAATACAAATGTGGTTGGAAAATTCCGCTAATCTTTTTACCCGGATAAACCGACTTAACTGATGCTATCAGCGCCTTTATCTCTTCGGGATGATGAGCGTAATCATCAATGTAAATCACATTATCACTAACAAACCTGCGCTGGAAACGGCGATAAACACCCTCGAAACTTAAAAGACCGTCCCTGATCTCCGCTTCGCTTACTCCGGCTTTTAAGGCCATAAAAGTTGCCGCCACAGCATTTTCGACATTGAACAAACCCAGGGCTTTCATTTCTAATCCTTTAATTTCGATATCCGGAGTTAACAAGTCGAAAACCATGCGATGATTATCGATCTTAATATTCCCGGCAAATACATCGGCTTGCTTATCATTGAGCGAATACGAATAAATTTCCCTGGCTTTTAATGTTGAAGTATTGATGTCTGCACCATATTTTACGAGCAATACTCCGTCCTCATGAATATTTCCTGCAAAAGTATTGAAGGATTGAACAAGCGAATTTTTATCTCCATACACATCAAGATGGTCGGCATCGGCCGAAGTGATAACGGCAAAGTAGGGGTGGAGTTTCAGGAACGATCTGTCGAATTCATCGGCCTCCGTTACCATAAAGTTTGTATTTTCCCTGTAAAGGAAATTGGTTTTGTAGTTGGCCGGGATTCCTCCAAGTATGGCTGTGCAATCAACTTCGGAGCCGTAGAGTATATGTGCCATCATGCACGAAACACTGGTTTTCCCGTGTGTTCCGGCAACCGCGATGGTTTTGTATAGTTTGGTAATTTCGCCCAGCACTTCTGCGCGTTTCATAATTGTAAATCCTTTGGCACGGAAATACTTTAAAAATCCATTATCCTCTTTTACTGCCGGGGTAAAAATTACCAATGTTTTTTTAGGATCGTTAAATGAAGCATCAGCAAATAAAATTTTATCCTCGAAAGTGATTGTAATGCCTTCGCTTTCGAGTTGGGCCGTGAGTGCTGATGGCGTAAGGTCGTATCCTGCCACTATTTTGCTAGTTCGCACAAAGTAACGGGCAAGTGCCGAAACACCAATTCCGCCAATGCCAACCATAAATATGTGCGAAAAGTTATTCATTGTTTTTACCTGTGTTAATCATTTTTAGTACTTCAACGGCAATTATTTCGGCTGAGTTTGTTAGAGCGAGTTTTTTTATGTTTTCCGAAAGAGACCTACGTTTTGTGTCATCGTTCAGTGTTTCGATGGCCAACATACCAAGTTCTGCTTTGGCTCGCGAATTCACCATAAGAATACCAGCATCATGATTTTCGAGCGCTTGTGCATTATGTGTCTGGTGATCTTCGGCAGCCGTTGGCAGTGGCACGAAAATACATGGCAGCCCAACGGCGCTCAACTCCGAAATTGCTATGGCACCGGCTCTCGAAATTACCAGATCGGCGGCAGCATAGGCTAAATCCATTTTGCTAATGAATGCTTTTACCTTGATTAGTTTTTTTTTGTTTCCGTTTAACTTTTCGAGTATTGATTTATTGGCCTGTGCTTCATACATTTTTCCGGTTTGCCAAACCAACTGTATGTTTTTCATGGCAAAAAGCTCCAGGTTTTCATCCACAGCTTCATTAATCGACAGCGCTCCCTGGCTTCCTCCTACGATTAGAATTACCGGTTTGTTTTTATTCAGTTCAAAATATTCTAAGGCGTATTCTTTTTTGCCTTCAATTTCGATAACTTGTTGCCTGATGGGGTTTCCTGTAATAATTACTTTTTCTTTCGGGAAATATTTTTCCATCCCCGGGTAAGCAACACAAATTTTCTCAGCATCCTTAGCAAGTAATTTATTGGTCATTCCCGGAAATGAATTTTGTTCTTGCAGGAGCAATGGTATTTTTTTTCTCGCGGCCATTTTTCCTGTGGGGCCGCTGGCATAGCCACCCACACCAACCACCGCATCGGGTTTAAACTGCCTGATTATTCTGCCGGCTTTTAAAAGGCTGAATAGTAGTTTGAAAGGAAACAACAGATTTTTCAACGAGAGATTGCGTTGAAATCCGCTAATCCACAAACCAATAATAGGGAAACCGGCCATCGGTACCTTTTCCATTTCCATTCGTCCGCTGGCACCAACAAAAAGGATGTCGATGTCATCATCGATCCTTTTCAGCGCTTCGGCAATGGCAATGGCCGGAAACACATGGCCGCCGGTTCCCCCACCTGAGATTAATATTTTAATTTTAGGCTGTAGCATAAGATATTTTATTTTCCAAGGCCGGTTGAGTTTCTTCAAGCGACCTGCTGACACTCAAAATAATTCCTAAACTGGCACACGAAAACCAGAAGGAAGTTCCTCCCATCGAAATAAATGGAAGTGTTTGCCCCGTTACAGGCAGTAGATTTACCGCTACTCCCATGTTAATAAGGGCTTGAAATACCATGAGGAAACTGATGCCAAGCACCAGGAAACTCCCGAACTTTGTTTGGCACAGTCGTGCTATTTTTATAGACCTGAACATGAGCACCACAAAAAGCAGTATCACGAAAGCACCTCCGATTAATCCGTATTCTTCAATAATAATGGCATACACAAAATCGGAGTAGGAGTGGGGCAGGAAGTTGCGTTGTGTACTGTTGCCCGGCATTTTGCCCCCCAGACCGCCCCCGGCAATGGCCATTTTTGCTATCAAAACCTGGTATGCCGGTTCTGAGTCTTCGGTAAAATGCGATTCGGCCCTGTTGTACCAGGTTGTTGCCCGTGGTAATAATTCGGGTTGGAATTTTGCTATCGACAACAGCATCGCGAAGCTAAAAATCCCAATGCCAATCAAAGCAATAATGTGTTTTATGCTGGCCCTGCCAATGTAAAGAATGCCGAGGCTGGCCACAAACAGCAGGGCTGCCGTTGAAAAGTTAGAGGGTAAAATCAAACCGCAAATCACGAGGATTGGGATAATAATTTTAATAAATCCGTTTTTAAAGTTTCGGATTTCGTCCTGGTTTTTAGAAAGAAATCGAGCGAGGTACATCATCAGTGCCAGTTTGGCCATGTCGGAAGTTTGAAAAGTAATCATGCCAAATCCGGGAATGTTGATGAGCAGGTAACGCCTTGCACCGTTAATTACAGGGCCAAACAGCAGTGTAGCAATAAGTAAAACAATAGATACGTAAAACAGGAATTGTGCTGCCCGCGAAAAGTAGATGTAGTTCATGCGGTGTATTGCAAACATGATGAGCAATCCGAAGACTACAAAAATAAACTGGCGAATCAGGTAATACTCTGTATTGCCGTTTTGCTCGCGCCATGCCAGCGAGCTTGTGGAGCTGTAAATTGCAAGCAGTGAAATTGCCGACAGGATAATGACCAGCACCCAAATCACTTTGTCTCCGTTAATCATTCGTGTAATCATTTGGTTGTAGTTTTAAGGGTTGATAAAATATGGGTTGATTGAAAACTAAAAAAAATAATATGTTTGGTAATGTGTTCCATCAATGGTTAAAATCCAATAATATTAAAGATTAAATACAGCAGTTTTGAACTGGTTGCCCCGGTCTTCGTAGTTGTTAAAAAGATCGAAACTGGCACAAGTGGGCGAAAGCAGCGCGGTATCTCCTTTTTCGCCCAATTTGTAGGCCATCATCACTGCTTCGCTCATGCTTTGGGTTTCAAGAATTACTTTACAAACAGGGGAAAACGTGTCGATAATTTTCTCATTGTCGATGCCGAGACAAATAATGGCTTTCACCTTTTCGCTTACCACCGGTAAAAGTGAAGCGTAGTCGTTGCCCTTGTCCTGCCCGCCACAAATCCAAATAACCGGATGGTTTTGATTTTCGAGTGCATACCAGGTTGAGTTTATGTTGGTGGCTTTTGAATCGTTGATAAACTCGATGCCCCTGATCGTAGCAACCTGCTCAAGCCTGTGCTCCACACCCTGGAAATCAGACAAGCTTTGTTTGATGTTTTCTTTCCTGATATAGAAAATTTTGCCGGCGATAGCAGCAGCCATCGAGTTGTAGGCATTGTGCCTTCCGCTAAGCGCCATTTCCTTTAATGTCATTATCATTTTATCGTTCTTTATATTGATAATTATTTTGCTTTTTTGATAGTCTGTAATGTTTTTGTTGAAGTAAGCTCCATTTTTAAATGCCTTGGATTCGAGGCTGAACGGATACTTTTGTGCCAGGCTATTTAAAGTTTCCAGCTTCCGCTTGATAACTTCATCATCCATGCAATAAATAAAAGCATCAGCTTTGCTTTGGTTTTGGATAATCCTGAACTTAGAATCAGCGTAATTTTCAAAATCATTATCGTACCTGTCGAGATGATCGGGTGTGATATTCATCAGCACTGCAATTTCTGCTTTAAAATCAAACATGCCATCCAACTGAAAGCTGCTGATTTCGAGCACCAGGTATTCATAATCCCGCTCCGAGAGCAGCCAGGCCAAACTTTTCCCCACGTTTCCACCCAGACCCACATCCAATCCTGCATTTTTCATAATGTGGTAGGTGAGCAGTGTTGTTGTGGTTTTTCCGTTGCTGCCGGTGATACACACTTTTTTTGCCTTTGTAAAGCGGCCTGCAAATTCAATTTCCGAAATCACAGGAATTTCCAAATCATGCGCTTTTTTAATCAATGGCGCAGTGTCGGGAATGCCCGGGCTTTTAATGATAAAATCAGAAGCAAGTATCCTGGCCTCGCTGTGTTTGCCTTCTTCAAAATCAATGTCAGACTGTAAAAGAACTGTTTTGTATTTGTTGTTAATTATTCCTTTGTCCGAAAGAAAAACACCGAAGCCTTTTTTTTTGGATAGGAGTGCAGCGCCGGTGCCACTTTCGCCTCCCCCTAGTATGGCTATCATTTTTGACAATCCATAACCTCCTTACCTAATTTTTAATGTGATTACCGAAAACACGGCAAGCATAATTCCAATAATGAAAAATCGCAGCACAATTTTGGGTTCCGAATATCCTTTCACTTGATAATGATGGTGCAGTGGCGACATCTTAAAAATCCGTCGTCCGGCACCAATTTTTTTGCGGGTATATTTAAAATAGCTTACCTGCATTACTACCGATAAATTCTCGGCCAGGAATATGCCGCATAGAATCGGGATGAGTAGCTCTTTGCGTAGCATGATGGCAAATACGGCAATAATTCCACCAATGGCCAGCGATCCTGTATCGCCCATAAACACCTGCGCGGGATACGAGTTGTACCATAAAAAGCCAATACATGCACCCACGAAAGCACTGATAAAAATTACCAGTTCGCCGGTGTCGGGGATGTACATAATGTTAAGGTAATTGGCAAAAAAGATGTTGCCCGAAACGTAGGCAAATATCGCCAGCGTGGTGCCGATAATCGCGGATGTTCCGGTTGCCAGCCCGTCCATGCCATCAGTAAGGTTTGCGCCGTTCGATACTGCAATAATGATGAGAATGACTGCCGGAATAAATACCAGGAATGTCCATTTTTCATAACCTGCACCCAACCATGCAAGGAAGATGGAATAATCAAATTCGTTGTTTTTGAAAAACGGGATGGTTGACTTTGTTGATTTAATGGGCTCGGGATTAAAAAGCGTCATCGCGTCACCTGTTTTATTGTCGAAGGTTATTGATTGATCGATAAATGAAACATTGGTTGCTTTTTCGCGAATTACAATATCAGGGCTCCAATACATCATCAATCCTACAAAAAGGCCAATAACAATCTGGCCAATGATTTTAAATTTCCCGGCAAGGCCATGTTTATCTTTTTTGAAAACTTTAATGTAATCATCAATAAATCCAATAAATCCAAGCCAAATTGTGCTAATTAGAATGATGATAATATAGATATTGTGCAGTTTTGCAAATAGCAATGTAGGGATGAGGATGGCTCCAAGAATGATGAGGCCGCCCATGGTTGGGGTACCCTTTTTTTCCATTTGTCCTTCCAGGCCGAGGTCGCGGATGCTTTCGCCCACCTGCTTTCTTTTCAGGAAACTGATGAGTTGCTTACCGAAAAGCAAGGAAATAACCAGCGAAGTAATCACAGCCATCCCGGCACGGAAAGAAATATATTCAAACATCCCGGCACCGGGAAAATCAAAGTTACGTTCGAGATATGCAAACAGGTAATAAAGCATTTTATCTTATCAATTGTTGATTTGTAAATTATTCAAACATTCCATTAATATTTCGCGGTCGTCAAAATGGTGTCTCACCCCATTTATTTCCTGGTAGGTTTCGTGGCCTTTGCCGGCTACCAGGATTATATCGCCTTTCACCGAAATCATTGAGGCTGTTTTAATGGCTTCTCTTCTGTTGGTGATCTTTACTGTTTTTCTCTTATTTTCATTATCCAACCCTTTTTCCATTTCCTGGATAATGTCATCAGGATTTTCGTTTCTTGGGTTATCGGAAGTCAGGATTACCCTGTCGCTGTATTTGCAAGCAATCTGCGCAAGCTGCGGTCTTTTTGTTTTGTCGCGGTTACCGCCGGCACCCACAATGGTTAGCAGGTGTTCGTTCCCCTGCCTTACATTATTTATGGTTTGCAAAACATTATTCAATGCATCAGGGGTGTGGGCATAATCCACGATGGCCGTTATTCCCGAATTGTTATGGATCACCTGAAACCTTCCTTCCACGGGGTCGAGCTTAGAGATGTTTAGCAAAACTTCATCCCGGTTTTGCCCGTCGATGATCGCGGTAGCGTAAACAGCCATCAGGTTATAGGCGTTGAAAGTGCCGACAAGTTTTGTCCAAACATCATTTTTGTCTATGCGGATTTGAAGGCCTTCAAAAAGGTTTTCGAGGATTTTTCCTTTAAAATCTGATACATTTTTTAAGCTGTATGTCAGTTTTGTGGCTTTGGTATTTTGAAGCATAACGCCCGCGTGCTTGTCATCGCTGTTAACCAAAGCAAAAGCTTCTTTGGGCAATTCATCGAAAAGCTTCTTCTTGGCTTTTATATAATTATCGAATGTTGCATGATAATCCAGGTGGTCGAGCGTGATATTCGAGAATATGACACCGTGGATTTGTAAACCGCTGATGCGTTCCTGGTCGATGGCGTGGGAGCTTATTTCCATGAAGCAATAATCGCAGCCGGCATCTGCCATATCGACAATGTTCCTGTTTATCTGGATGGCATCGGCCGTGGTGTGTGTTGATTTAACGATGGTGTTGCCAATTCGGTTTTCGATGGTTGAGAGCATCCCGGCTTCGTAGCCCAACGATTTAAAAAGCTTGTATAGCAGGAAAACTGTGGTGGTTTTTCCATTTGTTCCCGTTATTCCGATTATTTTCAATTTCCGGGAAGGATGATCGTAATATGCTGAAGCTATCAATCCAAGCGCTTTGGCCGAATTTTCTACTTTTATAAATGTGATTTCCTCAGGCTGAGTTTCGGGGAAGCTTTCGCAAACAACAACGGTAGCTCCTTTTTCGATTGCTGCATAAATATACTTATGCCCGTCAACCCGTGTGCCGCTGATGGCTACAAATAAATCGCCACGCTCAATATCCCTGGAGTTAAAGGTGATTTTGTTGATCAAAACCTCTTTGTCTCCCGAAATTTCAAGAATACTTACATCGGCTAATATGTCTTTAAGTTTTTTCAAACGATTAAATTTCTAATGTTAAGTATATTTCGTAACCTTTTTTCAGTGTTGTTCCCGGGGCGAGCGATTGTTTTTTTACCAGGCCGCGTCCTTTAATGTTTACGATCAATCCCATGTTTTCGAGCAAAAACACGGCATCTTTCGCGCCAAGCCCTTTTACATCCGGGATCGTTTTTATCTTTATAAATTCATCAAAAGATTCATTATCGGCATCACCATTCATTATTTCGTCCGTATCAAAGCCCAAATCATCAATTTCTTTTTTACTATCGGGGAGTTTAAAATTTTGGGCAATTAAATGATCCACTCTATTTTTAGAGTCTGGATGAATGTCGATTTTGGTGGCATAAATTATGTCGGCGATTTTCTTGAAAACCGGAGCTGCCACCTGGGTTGCATAATATCCGCCTTCTCTTGGCCGGTAAATTACCACGATGCACGAATACTTGGGGTTATCAGCAGGGAAATATCCAGCAAAAGATGCGTTGTATTTTGCGATGTAAGCCCCGTTTTCGTTTACTTTGGCAGTTCCGGTTTTTCCGGCAATCGAATAAATGTCGTTTTTGATGTTTGTGGCTGTTCCTCTTTCCACGACACCTTTCAGGTAACTTTGCGCTAAAGCCAGGGTTTTGTCCGAGCATATTGATTTTCGTATCACCTCAGGTTCGAATTCTTCGATCACCCGGCCAGCTTCATTAATGCTTTTAACGAGATGGGGTTTAACCATTTTTCCGTGGTTTGCTACCGCATTGTAAAAGGTGAGCATTTGCAGGGGGGTAACAGTAATTTCATACCCAATCGACATCCATGGTAATGTAACCATAGACCAATTGCGATCGTCGGGGTCTTTGATAGCCGGAGTGGGTTCTCCATATATTTCAATTCCTGTGGTTTCGATGGGGAATAATTTTTTTAAACCCCGGTAAAAATCCCATTCTCTTCCGGTGTAATGATCGTAAATGATTCTCGAAACACCAACATTTGACGAATATACCAGGCACTCCTCCGGCGTTAGCCAGCCATCGGCATCAATCAAATGAGAATCTCTCATGGTTTTGCCATGGTACATAGTCCATCCATCTCCGATGGCCACCGAGTCAACTTTGTCAATTGTGCCGTCTTCCAGGGCAACCATCATCGAGGCCAATTTAAATGTTGACCCGGGCTCGATAGCTTCGCCTACGGCAAGGTTGTATGTTTCGTTGTAGGTGTTGTCGTTTTCGTTGTGGACGAGATTGGCGATGGCTTTAATTTCGCCTGTTTCAACTTCCATCACAATCACGGTTCCTTTTTCGGCATCGTGTTCGATAAGCTGCTGGAGCAAAGCATTTTCTGCCACATCCTGAAAATAGGTGTTGATTGTTGTAATTACGTCCAGCCCGTTTTGTGGTTCTATATCGACTTCGCTGTAAATCGGCCTCCACGAATTGTTAGCCATCCGCTTGCGAAGTTGTATTCCCGGTGTGCCTCGTAAGTATGGGTCAAAATAACCTTCCAGGCCAACCAGCACACTATCTTTTTCGTTAACACGGGCGTATCCTACAGTCCGTTTGGCCAAAATTCCAAAGGGATATTCGCGTTGTATTTTTCTCTCGGCAATCAGACCTCCCTTAAATTTTCCGCGGTTTACGATGGGGAATTTTTTTATTTCGTTCAGTTGGTCGTAGGTTACATTGCGATGAATCGACAAGTAGCGATTTCCTTTTTTGCGGGCATTGATAAGGTATTGTTTGTAGCCCCAGTTTGTGCGGTCGCCAAACATTTTAGATAAATACCAGGCAAGGTTCGAAATGCTATCATTAAACAGTTTATTTGAAATGTAGGGCGAGGCAGCATCAAAGCGGATGTCGAATGTTGGTATTGATGTGGCCAGCAGGCTTCCATCGGCAGCATAAATGTTCCCACGCATGGCTTCCGTTTCAAAGTACTTATATTCGATTTCACGCGCACGCTCATTGAGCCCGGGGCCTTCGATAATTTGAATATGGGCAGCTTTTATGATGATGCCGATGCCGAACAGGAAGAGAAGAATGAAGATAAGATAAGCCCTGGCCATGCTTTCTTTGCCGGGACCCTGTACCTTTTGCTTTGGGGTTTTTGTTGGTTTTTTCATTGGGGTTGGTTTAAGGGGTTGTCAAAATTTTTTGCGGTGGCTCGGTTGATGGCTTTAGGCCATAAGGCGCAAGCTTTTCAGCAAGATAAGATGCACGCTTTTTCTCGTTGAGCTTGGTTTTCATCCTCAGGTATTTAAAGCTCAATTCGGTGTTGGCCTTTTTAAGCCGATCGATTTCACGAATTTTCTTTTCGGCAAAGTGGTCGTTAGCAATATAAAGCAAGCCTAAGGCTGCCATAAAAAGGATAAATAGAATTTTACCCTTCAGGTTTCCGCTCCTGATAAATGAACCGTCCAGTACATCGTGTGTGCCTTTAAGGAAAGCATTTTGCTTTTTCCGGGACTCTGGTTTTTCCTGATCTTTTTGTTTTGCCCGGTCTTTTTGCTTTTCCGGGTTGATTTTGTTTACTTGATGGGTCATGATTTTATTGGTTTTAATTTAGAGGCTATTCTCAATTTTGCACTTCTTGAACGACTATTTACACTCTGCTCTTCGGCAGAAGCTTCGATAGGTTTTTTATTTTCGGGTTCAAAAATCCGCAGCGGATTGCCGAAGAAGTCTTTTTCATGTTTGCCCTCAAAATTTCCGGTTCTCATAAAGTTTTTCACCAGCCGGTCCTCAAGCGAATGGTAAGAGATCACGACAAGTTTTCCACCTTCCTTCAACACTTCGGCTGATTGCTGCAACATTTCTTTTAGTGCTTCAAGTTCTTCATTAATCTCGATGCGCAGGGCCTGCAGGACTTTCGCGAAAAACTTGTTTTCTTTTCCACGTTGGGCAAACCTGCCCAGAATTTTTTCCAGGTCAGCAAAAGTGCTGATGGTATTTAATTTTCGTTGTTTGTCGATGGTATAACTCAAAGACCCTGCATTGCTTAACTCGCCATAGTTTCTAAAAAGATGTGTGAGCTGTTCCACGCTGTATTCATTCAATACTTCCGAGGCCGATTTTTTTTGACTGCGGTTCATGCGCATGTCCAGCTTGTCGGGGAAGCGCATCGAAAAGCCCCTCGCCGCATTGTCGAACTGGTGAGAGCTTACGCCAAGATCGGCCAAAATGCCGTCAACCGGAATTGCATCGTAGTATTTCATGAAATTTTTCAAATACCTGAAATTATGGTTGATTAAAGTGAATCTTTTGTCGTCAATTTTATTTTGGAGGGCATCTTCATCCTGATCGAATCCATACAAATGTCCTTTGTCTAATTGATCGAGGATGGCTCTTGAATGTCCTCCACCGCCAAAAGTTACATCCACATAGATGCCGTTTGGCTGAATGTTGATTCCATCAATACTCTCGCACAGAAGAACAGGATTGTGATACATTATTCTTGGATTTCTGGAGGTTTGTTGCCCATTACTTCCTCGGCCAGCATTTGGAAATCCTCATCATCGTCTTCATAAGCCACTTCGGCTTCATACTTATCTTTATCCCATATTTCGAGGATATTGATTTGTGAGGTGATTACTATCGATTTTGAGATGCCGGCAAAGGCCATTAAATCGTTCGGGATGTTGAGCCTGCCGGTGCTGTCGAGTTCTACAGGCTTTACTCCGGCAAGAAACTTTCGAATAAATTTTGCATTTTTCTTAATGAAACGATTAAGCTTGTTGATTTCCAAAAGCTTGCCGTTCCATTCTTCCTTTGGCCACAATTCAAGGCACTGGCTAAAAACGCTTCGTTTCATGATAAATCCATTGGATAGCTCCAGCGACAGCTCGCTCTTGAGCTTACCGGGCAGCAAAACCCTGCCTTTGTTATCCAGTTTACATTCGTAAGTGTAAGTAAGATCTACCACGTTTTAGCTTTTAGAGGTCAAATATATGGCAAATATTACCACTAAACAACACCTTGTTGATAACTTTTACCACATTTTACCACCAATACATGCAATTGTATTCGTTTGTATTATTGATGAATAAGGGCATTGATAGAGAATGCTTAAAAAAAAGCGGGTTTAGAAAAAGTTGACAGGTACATTATTTTAAGATTTTTTATAAGTACTATTTTATATTCTTTAATTTTGTGTTTCTATTCAAAAAAATAATATGATCGATCAGCACGAAAATACCAGGGTTGCCGAATTAACCGAAAACTTCATTGATCTTGAAAAAGTGATTGCAAGTAAAAATAAAAACCTCCTCAAGGTGTTGCCAAATTTTTTAATCTCCTACCTAAAACGGGTTATCCATCAGGATGAATTAAATTCAGTAATCTGGCAAAACCGCGAATATTATGAGGTGGATTTTGCCAGCAAAATGCTTGAGGCCTTTGGAGCTGTCGTTAAACTAAAGGGTATTGAGAACTTGCCCAAAACCGGAAGGCAATTGATAGCTTCCAACCATCCTCTTGGCGGGCTTGATGGGATTGCATTAATGAGCGAAATTGGTGCGGTGAGGAAGGATTTTTTGTTCCCGGTAAACGACCTGCTCATGAATCTCCCAAATTTAAAGGAGCTTTTTATCCCGCTAAATAAGCACGGTAGCAATGCCGACAATATCCGTATTTTTAACCAAGCCTTTGCTTCTGAGGTTTTGCTGCTTTATTTTCCGGCAGGCCTTGTTTCAAGGAAAGTAAAAGGTGAGATTATTGATTTGGAATGGAAAAAGACATTTCTCTCGAAGTCGATTAAATACAAACGCGATATTATTCCGATGCATATTTCGGGGCAAAACACCAATTTTTTCTACAATTTGGCCAATTGGCGAAAACGCTTAGGAATTAAAGCAAACATAGAAATGCTCTACCTTGTGGATGAAATGTTTAAACAAAAGAATAAGATAATTAATATTACTTTTGGAAAATTGATTCCCATCGAAACCTTTGATAAGCGGCATACTCATGCAGAATGGGCACAGATTTTAAGGGAGCATGTTTATGCCCTGGGTAGGGGGGGCCATGAAATTCTATAAAAGACTAATTCTTGCTTACCGATAATTCGATAAAAATGAAAGATATTATGCCCGGAATAGAAAAAGCTATTCTGAAATCAGAGTTAAACAAAGAGAGATTTGTGCGTCATACAAATTTTGGGAAAAACGAAATTTACATCATTGATGCGAACAATGCCCCCAATACTTTAAAGGAAATCGGACGCCTGCGCGAAATTTCTTTCAGGGAGGCAGGCGGTGGCACCGGAAAACCCATTGATATTGATGATTATGATATGGGTGATAATCCTTTCAGGCAGCTCATTGTTTGGAATCCCAAAGATGAAGAAATAATAGGAGGATACAGGTTTAAGCATTGCAAGGAGTTAGAGATTAATGATGATGGAACTGTAAAAACACCCACTTCAAAGCTTTTTGGATATTCTGATGAGTTTGTTAAAACGTACATTCCCAAAACAATCGAGCTGGGGCGCTCATTTGTTCAGCCCGATTATCAGCCCATGAAAAATATGAGGAAAGGGCTTTACTCTCTCGATAATTTGTGGGACGGGCTTGGCTCGCTTATAGTTGGAAACCCCGATGTGAGGTATTTGTTCGGAAAAATTACCATGTATCGCCATACCGATTTGCAGGCGCGTGAGGCTGTAGTTTATTTTCTTCAACAAAACTTTCCCGATCCTGAAAAGCTTGTTTATCCGCATATTCCGGTTTTATTAGAAACTGGGCAAGACGTTTTTGATGAAATATTTACTGGCTCAAATTACACTGAAAATTATAAATTATTGCAGCAGTTTGTAAGAAGTAAAAATGAGAACATTCCGCCCCTTGTAAATGCATATATGAATCTCTCATCGACCATGAAGTTTTTCGGAACCTCGATTAATGCTAATTTTGGTGATGTGGAAGAATCGGGGATCATTATTACCATCAATGATATTTTTGCCCCGAAAAAAAATCGTCATCTCGAAAATATCAAAAAATAAATAATAGTTAGCCACTAATGCACGGATAATATTGAATGATGTTTCTCCACAAGAGGGCTTGGAAGGCATCTGCCCCCCGAAGGATATGCGCAGGAGTGGGTGTTAATAATTATCAAAGTCCGCCTGCGATCTTAGCGGGAAAATTTTTTACTCAAAAATTAATCTAAATGCAAATAAAACAGGCAACATTTATTATGAGCAACTCGGACTATAGTAAATGTCCATCCCCGGTGAAGCCCGAATTTGCTTTTATCGGTCGTTCCAACGTGGGTAAATCATCATTGATCAATATGCTTTGCCAGCGAAAAAATATTGCAAAAACTTCGGTTAAGCCCGGGAAAACTCAGCTTATTAACCACTTTTTAATCAACGAAGAATGGTATTTGGTGGATTTGCCCGGCTACGGTTTTGCAAAAGTTCCTCAAAAAAATCGCGATGAGTGGAAGTATATGATTAACGGCTACCTGCTCAATCGTATCAACCTGATTTGTACTTTTATTTTGATAGATTTAAGATTGCCACCCCAAAAGATTGACCAGGAAATGATTGAAAGTTTTGGAGAACAAGCATTGCCCTTCGCGCTGGTTTTTACAAAGGCAGATAAATTGAAGCCTGCCGAAGTTGAAAAAAATGTAGCCGCTTACAAGCATTTTTTATCGGAATCGTGGGAGGAACTGCCTCCACTTTTCACCACTTCATCAGAAAAAGCTACGGGACGAGATGAAATTTTGGAATTTATAAGTAAGACAAAAAAAGTTTTTAATGCCGAGGTCATAAAACAAAAACTGCCCTGATTTTAAAAGCAGGGCAGTGTATTAAAAATAACCTAATTACTTCTAAGCAATTTCGATCAACACAAAATCTTTGGGCACAACCTGCCCGGTCTTCACATTAATCGTTTTTATTTGTCCGTCAATGGGAGCTTTAAGAATATTTCTCATTTTCATGGCTTCCAACACCATGAGGTCGTCATTCTTTTTGACTTTAGCCCGGCGTTTTACATAAATTTCTCTGATGGTGCCGGGAATAACTGCTTTTATCTTTTTAAGATTCGGCGGCTCATAAGGCTTTTTGTTAAGGTACTTGGTGGTTAAAGTTGTACTATAATTCACCTCGTCAACCCACAACTTTTTGAGCTCAACTTCTTTCTTTTCTATTTTTTCTTCGTTTTCCATACTTTAAAATTCTAATGATTCTAAAAATAAACCAGGATATTAAAATGGTGGGATGCCATGTTTTTTCTTGGGAGCATCAGTACTTTTATTTCCCGAAATTGTAAGTGCATGAGTGAGGAAGTGTCTGGTTTCACTCGGTTCAATCACCGCATCGATATATCCATAAGCAGCTGCAACGTAAGGGTTTGCAAACTTTTCCTTGTATTCTGCTATCTTTTCTTCTCTGAGCTTATTCGGGTCTTTTGCTTCCATTATTTCTTTTCTGAAAATAATATTGGCAGCGCCTTCGGGACCCATAACCGCAATTTCGGCTGATGGCCACGAGAAAACAAAATCAGCACGGAGATGGTGCGAGCACATGGCAATATATCCTCCACCGTAAGCTTTACGGATGATTAGAGTAATTTTTGGCACGGTGGCCTCTGAATATGCATACAATATTTTTGCTCCATGACGGATTACCCCTGCATGTTCCTGCTCAACCCCGGGTAAATATCCGGGCAGGTCAACAAAAGTTACCAGTGGAATATTGAAAGCATCGCAGTACCTGATAAAGCGTGCGGCTTTATCTGATGAATCTACATCAAGAACTCCGGCCAAAACCAAAGGCTGGTTGGCCACAAAGCCAACGGTTTGTCCTTCAAGCCTTGCAAAGCCAATAACAATGTTGGCAGCAAACAATTCCATAATCTCGAAAAATTCAGAATCGTCAACTACTGCCCGTATTAAATCCCGTACATCATAAGGTTCTTTTGGATCGGTGGGGACAATGTCATCAATTTTAAATTTTCGGGTATTTGGTTTTTTGGGTGGGAAGGGATCTGCCTTTTTAAAGTTATTCCAGGGGATGTAGCTTACTAATTTCTTGATCTGGTCAAAACATTCCTGCTCACTTTCAGCATAAAAGTGAGCATTTCCGGTGATTTCGGCATGTGTACGTGCACCGCCGAGTGCTTCCATCGAAATTTCTTCACCAAGCACTGTTTTAATTACCTCTGGTCCCGTGATAAACATTTTTGAAATTTTATCGACCACGAAAACAAAATCAGTTAGCGCCGGCGAATAAACCGCACCCCCGGCGCATGGGCCGAGAATAACTGAAATTTGAGGAATTACGCCTGATGCCTGGGTATTTCTAAAGAATATCTCACCATAACCTGCCAGGGAGTTAACACCCTCCTGGATACGTGCACCGCCCGAATCGTTAATCCCGATCAAGGGTACTTTCAGTTTCATGGCATGATCCATAATCTTTGTGATTTTTTTGGCATGCATGTAGCCAAGTGAGCCTCCGGCCACAGTAAAGTCCTGTGCATAAATGCATACAGGATGACCTAAAATGTTGCCGGTTCCTGTAATTACACCGTCACCGGGGAGGTATTTTTTCCCCATGTCGAAGTCTTTGCCTGCATGTTGCACAAACAGGTCGTATTCATGGAAGGATTTCGGATCGAGCACGGCAATTATTCGTTCGCGTGCGGTGAGTTTTCCTGTAGCTTTTTGCTTTTCGATGGCTTTTTCGCCTCCGCCTTGCAGCGCATTGCGCATACGCTGTCTGAGGTCTAATGATTTGGATATTTCTGCCATATTATGTAGTTTTATGTTACCCTTAATTTGTATTTAAGGTGAAAAAAAGTTTTGCAAAAGTAAATTATTTTAAAAACCATTGGTTGTTAATCATTTTGTGTTTGCTAAATATTTAAATCCCCGGGTTTAACAAGGTTAATTTTGATTCAGAATCCTATTGATAACCTCCAGCTTTTCTCCTGTATATTTGGCTATCAATTCATCTGACAAACCGTCTTTCTTCATGTTTTTTATTGTTGTAATCAGTTTTTGCCTTTCGTGTTCAGCATTTTGTCTTTCCTGTTCAGCATTTTGCCTTTCCGCTTCAGCCTTTTGTTTTTCCATTTCAATCAATGGTAACAACTTGTCTTCTGCGGCTATTTTTGCATCGTAAATGGCAGTATCAATTTCGGCTTCCTTTATTCGCTGTTCTTTAATGTAAGCCTCGTAGTCGTATTTGTCGTTTGTTTGGAGGTTGTCAACCCGCATTTTTTCTTTGGCTTCGGGCAGGCCTTTGGCCTTGAATTCCTCTTTTATCTCGCTGTTTTTCAAAAAATAAATCCATTGGTCGAGTGTGTTTTTTGCATCATCATCAAAGTTGTTTACTTTAATAATGTAGTAGGTAGCAAATATGTCCGA